>MDTF01017336.1_pt1 | contig 19477 bp, 16 predicted proteins | sample 811191 | NCBI WGS metagenome assembly MDTF01 (sample SAMN05326649, study PRJNA326480) | marine metagenome | isolation source: seawater | place: Southern Ocean | collected 2011 | reverse complement strand
GTTATTATGTATTTACATAAAATCTTACATCGAGTTAGCAAATCCAAAAGCAGTAATAACATCTATAGATAATTGTACTAAATTTGCTTGGCTATCAAAGAATATTTCCGATATCCCTTTTATTGCTATTCAAAATGGTTTTCGTTTAAGCCATGCCATTAATATTAAAGAAATTTATCATTGTCAGCACTTATTTTGCTTTGGTAAATTTGAAGTTGATAACTTCCCTAAAAGAAAATGGACCGTAAATAATTTTTACCCCGTTGGCTCCCTAAATAGTTCTCTATATTTTAAAGAAAGACATGCTAATAATTCTGATAAAAATGAGTTTGACTTCCTAGTTATTTCTTGCTGGAGAGGTAATATTGGCTTTGCCAAGGATGTAAAAGATAGCATGAAAGCAATGAGAATATTTGATCAAGAGTTTGCAGCTTATTTAAAAGAAAAAGATCTGAAGGTTGCTATTATTTTAAGGTCTGAAAGAGATTCTGATCAATGGATTATGCCGGAGATTGGAATGTCTGAGGAAGAATATTTTCAGTCTATATATGGAAAAAGTGTAATTCTTTTAGATACAGATTTAAAAATAAGAAATGTGTACTCTATTATGCAAAAATCAAATGTAATTTTAGCCGCTTTTCCATCAACATGTCTTTTCGAAGCTCTTGGCATTGAAAAAAAAGTTTTATTTTGTGATTTTACAAATAATGATAAGTATTTTTCAGACATTAAATCCCAAATTCTCTATAAACATAGCAAAGGAAGCAAAGATTTATTTTATCAAAAATTGAATTCATTGCTTTCTATTTCACAAAAAGAATATCTGATAGATTTTAAAGATGTAATGAATTATTATGCTCATCCTAACTTGTTAGATAAAACTAATGAGCTAATAAGCAAAAAAATTGATAAAATTATAAAATCTAAAAATAAGTAGTATTATGGATAAAAAACCCACAATTAAAGACATTAAAGACGTTTCTATTAAAGAAAGGTATTATCCATATATTACATGGCTAGACCATATTTTTTCCCCACCTTCACCATATTTAGCTTGGCTCTTTATTAGATTAGGAATTAGTGGTAATGGAGTTTCATGGCTTTCAGGGCTTGCAGCAATTCTAGGGGGTATGTTTTTAGCCACCTCTAATTCAATACTGATATTCATCGGATCATTTGGATATATTATATTCTATCAATTAGATTACGTTGATGGCTCTGTAGCAAGATTTAATAAAAAATCTGGGATTGGTGGTCAATATATTGATTTTATAATTCATGTTATTTCCCATGTCTCTATCTTTGCTGGACTGGCATTTGGAGCAGTAGCATCTTCTGGATCTTATTTAGTTCCTTTTGCAATATTGGCTATAACTGCAGCTGCTCTCGCTAATTCTAAGTATTCCATAGCCTGGTTTTCTATAGTAATGGAGCAACAAAAAAGGAAAGCAAAAGGTTTTGATGTACTTCAGGAACCACCAGCAAGACCTGATTATGAAAAGCCACCACTAGCATTTGAACTTATTCGTAAATCTACAGTTTTAATTCTTCATGAAGGCCACTTAATCTTTATACTCCCAGTCCTAGCATTTATGCAAACCTTTATTTTTACAGACCTTATTGATTTTAGAATTTTACTCACTATTTTTGCTGCATTAGTGTATTTTCCAGTCACAATTATGGAGATTCAAAGACTGGTAAATCGTAATGCAATTGATGTGGCTTATTGGGACTTATTTGATGTAAGTTCAGTTCCAATGGTCCCAGATGCTCATTTTTTCAAAGAACGAGATAAGGTAGCCACAGAACAATTTAATAATTGGGCTAATAATACTAAAGAGAAAGACAATTTATAATACATTTAAAACAAATAGGAGATAAAACATGGATATAAAAGAAAATACTGAAAATAGAGGTGAATATTGGAATAAGTATTACGACTCACGATCTGCACCGATTATCCCATCTCAGTTTGCGGTCTTTTTTGTAAATGAAATCAATCCAGAATCTTCAGTCATTGAATTAGGGTCTGGAAATGGGCGAGACTCCTTCTTTTTTTCAAAAATAGTTAATCATGTTATTGCTGTTGATGGAAGTGAGGTCGCAGTTAATAATTGCAAAAATAAAGTAATAGAAGACGACTTAAATAATATTGATTTTTTACACTCATTAATTGATGAGCCTGAACTCCTCTCTAAATTAGAAAAAAAATTATTAGACAGCAAAGCGGACATGAATTCTTTATTTATATACTCTAGATTTTTTCTTCATTCAATAAATGAGGAAGAGGAAAATAAAATGATTTTATTAATAAGCAAATTATTAGAAAGTTATACCGGATCTGCATACCTAGAATTTAGAACCGAAGAAGATAAGCATTTAAGCAAATATACCGGAACTCATTTTAGAAGATACGTTGCTCCTAATAATCTAATTGATAAATTTAAAAAAATGAATTTTTCTATTGATTATCATGTAGAAGGTCTTGGATATGCCAAGTATAAGGTAGACGATGCTCATGCAGCGAGATTGATTGTTTCAAAAAATAAACTTTAATTATTAGCTAAACAACTGCCAATGAGATTAATAAAGACTTCCTTTGATTTTTCCTTAGAGGCAATTAAAAAAGATGATGTATTGTTGGGAAGATGGTGTTGTAAGAAGTTAAGCGATTTAAATAACGGCAATACAATATCTAATTATCACTGGGATAATAGAACTAAATTTTACCAAGATTATCTCTACCTTGATAATTTATATGAAGAGGTTCTAGATAAGTATGTTCATATACTTAATAAGATACATAATCTCAATTACGATAAAAGATATTGGAGAATAGTACTTGGTCCCTGGCTTAGATTTTTTATTGATATATCCTTTGATAGATTTGAAATTATAAAATCTATTGCAGAAAAGGGACATGATGTAAATATTTATAAATATGAATCTACTCAATGGGCTCCAAAATCATTTCTTGATTTTAGTAACCTTATAAATAATGAAAGTTGGAATGAAGTAATATTTTCAGAATGTATAAAGTATTTTAATATTCCGCATTCAGTTAAGACTGATATAAATATAACGCCAGACGCCGAGCAAGTTAATAAAGATAGAAATTTTAATTTCTATCTAAAAAAGATATTTTCTTTTTACGAAAGATGCATACCAAATTCTCTAAATAGAGTTGTAATAATATCTGCATATATAAATTTATTACATTTAGCAAAATTACAAATATCCATGGGACAGCTGCCATACTTAAGTGGACCAATGATTGAAATACCTGATTCAAGCATTAATCATGCTTTAAGAGAGTCTATTAAATCAGAGCCATATTTAGATAATTTCCAGCATTTTATATATTCATTAATCCCCTTGCATATCCCTAAACTATATTTAGAAAATTTTCTTGAATTTAAATCTGAAGTTTTATCTAAATACCCTAAAAATCCTAAAACTATATTTACCTCAAATGCATATCAAGCAGATGATGCCTTTAAAATATGGGCTGCAGAAAATGTTACCAATGGAAATAAATTGATAGTAGGACAGCATGGAGGGAATATGGGCAATGCATTATTTAATCAAACAGAAGATCATCAGATTGCAATTTCTGACAAGTATGCATCATGGGGATGGCAAAGCAATAATCAGCCATGGGTAGAGCCATTGCCAAGTCTAAAACTAAGTAATCAAAATATTGAATATAAAAAAAATACTAAAGTAGTTATTATATTGACATCCTACCCAAAATATTTTTACTGCCATTATTCTATTCCTGTTGCAGATCAGTTTTTTTTATATTTAGACAATCAAGTAAGCTTTCTGAATAAATTAAATTCATCAATTATAGAAAGGCTTACAATAAAGCCTGATCCGAGCTTTGAGGGCAAGTCATGGGATGCAAGTCTTTATATTTCAAATAAAGGTTTCTCCAACAATTTCATCAAAACAAATAAAAATATGTATGATTTATTAGAAGAATCTAATTTATGCATTTGTACAAATAACACAACTACTTTTTTAGAAACATTGGCATCAAATTATCCAACTATAATCTTTTGGGATAATGCTCTTTTTGAGATTCGTGAAGATGCAGTTAATAAAATGAAGCTTCTTGAAGATGCAGGAATACTATTTTACTGTCCTATAAAAGCAGCAAATAAAGTTAATGATATTTCTAAAAATATTGAAGAATGGTGGGGAAATCCAATTCTTCAAAAATCTGTAGCAGAATTTAGCAATAATTATGCATATAAATCGAAAGATTGGAAAAAAGAATGGAAGATATTTTTTAATAAAATAGCTAAATAATCATGATACAAATTGCACAAACCTATCCATTTCTTGTATTTCAACATAGGGTTCATATACCTTTTTTCAAATCTCATTGATTTTAAGAATCATAAAGGGCGTGTAATCGAAACCTAAGAATATATTGAATTAGAAGACCTTGAAATAATTAAAACAATTGGATCAAGATATGAGTCAATAAGTTATAAAAATGTTACATAGTCCTTTATATGAGCTTGTATCGTTAAAATTAAATATTATCTTTCAATATCATTTATAATTTGCTTAATAATAGCTAACCCGTAAAAATAAAAATAAATATGGTTAATAACTTTTTAAATAAAACAGTAGTGGTCACAGGTCATACCGGCTTCAAAGGCTCATGGCTAACTGCATGGCTTAAAATTATGGGCGCTAATGTTATTGGTATTTCTCTAGACCCACCTACCTCGTTATCTCACTTTCAATCAGCTAATATTTCAAATGGAATTGATGATTGCAGAATTGATATCAGAGATGCAGAAAAAATAAATAATAAAATAAAATCCGTCTCTCCAGATTATGTTTTTCATCTTGCTGCCCAACCAATTGTTGGAAGAAGTTACGAAGATCCCTTAGAAACATGGAATACAAATGTGATTGGAACCGTTAATGTATTGGAGGCTCTCAGGAGCCTTAAAAATCAATGCACAGCAATAATAATTACTAGTGATAAATGCTACGACAACGTTGAATGGGAATGGGGGTACAGAGAAAATGATGTCTTAGGAGGGCCAGATCCATATAGTGCATCGAAAGGAGCAGCTGAAATAGCAATAAGATCTTATGTGAGGTCTTATTTTACAGAGCCAGAAACAGGAATCAGAATAGCTTCGGCTAGAGCAGGCAATGTTATTGGGGGAGGTGACTGGGCTGCGAATAGAATAGTTCCAGACTGCATTCAAGCATAGTCTAAAGATCAGCAAGTAGAGTTAAGAAATCCATCTTCAACTAGGCCTTGGCAACACGTTTTGGAGCCTTTAGGTGGGTATTTAATGTTGGCATCGAAATTAAGCCAAAATTCTACTCTTCATGGCGAAGCTTTTAATTTTGGGCCTCCTGCTCACCAAAATCATAGTGTTTTATCATTAGTTGAAGAGATGTCTAAACATTGGCAGAAAGTTAAATGGAGCAATCCAAGCGAGGATGCAGAGTCTTTCTATGAATCTGGTTTATTAAAGTTAAACTGCGATAAAGCTCTTCATCTATTAGATTGGCAAGCTATTTTAGACTTTTCAAATACCGTTAAGCTTACAGCTGAGTGGTATATGCATTTCTATGAAAATGATAAAAGTATATCTAATATTACTGATTCACAAATAGTCGAGTATCAAGACCTTCTTCTAAAATAATTATTACAAATGAATCAAATTAATCAAATTTCTTTACATCCTTTAAGGAGGATTGATTTAGATGAAGGTGATATTCTTCATGCCATAAAAAAATCAGATGATGGGTATGTAGATTTCGGAGAGGCATATTTTTCAATAATAAATTTTAATTCTGTTAAAGCCTGGAAACTTCATAAATCTATGACATTAAATTTAGTTGTACCAGTTGGCAAAGTTCGATTTGTATTTTCTGATAAAAAAGGTGATAGTTTTAAGGAGGTAGAAATCGGCGAAGATAATTATGAACGAATTAATGTACCTCCAGGATTATGGTTTGGCTTTAAAGGTCTTCATAAATCACACAGTTTAATCATGAATATAGCTGATATTGAGCATGACCCAGAAGAGGTCTTAAGAAAGTCCACAAATGAATTTAAATATAATTGGTAAGTAAATATGAAAGTTATTATTTTAGCAGGTGGTTTCGGAACACGTTTATCAGAATATACAGATAGTGTTCCTAAGCCAATGGTTAAAATTTCTGATAAGCCTATTTTATGGCACATAATGAATACGTATGCATCTTATGGACATAAAGATTTTTATATAGCTTGTGGATATAAGTCAGAATATATTAAAAACTACTTTTTAAATTACTCATCGTTACAAAAAGACTTTACAGTAGATTTTTCTAATGGAGAAATTACTACTCATGGCCGCAACTTATCAGAAGACTGGAAGGTTACATTGGTTAACACTGGACTAGAAACTATGACTGGGGGGAGAGTAAAAAGAATGAAAGATTACTTCGATGATGGTGAGACTTTTCTACTAACATATGGAGATGGGCTTTCTGATATTAATATAGATGAACTGACATCATTTCATAAAAAACATCAAAAAATGGTTACAGTCTCAGCAGTCAGACCTTCAGCTAGATTTGGAGAGCTAGATATAGATGAGGGAAGAGTCTTATCGTTTAAAGAGAAGCCTCAACTAGATCAAGGCTGGATTAATGGTGGTTATTTTGTGGTTAATGCTTCTTTTTTTGATCTAATTGATGGAGATTCAACTATGTTGGAAAGAGAGCCTCTTGAAACCGTTGCAAACATGGGAGAACTTATGGCATATAGCCATAATGGTTTCTGGCAATGCATGGACACTAAAAGAGATCATGAAATGTTAGAAGATCTATGGAATTCTAATAAAGCTCCTTGGAAAATAGATTCATAAAATGAATATCCTCATAACTGGAGGATTTGGATATCTTGGACAAAGGTTAGGTAAATTTTTTCAAGATTCTGGAGCTAAAATTTATCTTGGAAGTAGGCAGTTAAAAGAAAATCCTAAGTGGTTAAAAGATGGATCGTGTATATTAACTGACTGGAGCGATATTGACTTATCTATTAATAAAATTAAATCTATTGATCTTGTTATTCATTCTGCAGGGATGAATGCATCAGATTGCTATGAAAATCCTGAACAAGCTCATTATTCAAATGGTGTTATTACTAAAAGGTTATTAGATTCTTGCATAAAAAATGAAATTAAAAATTTTATCCTTCTTTCAACCGCTCATGTATATTGTGATCCATTAGAAGGAATAATTTCAGAAGAAACGCTGCCTAAGAATTTCCATCCATATGCCAAAAGCAATGTCGAGGGTGAAAATTTTGTAATAGAAGCTGATAAATATGGTTATATTAATTCAAAAGTTTTGAGATTGTCTAATTGCTTTGGAGCACCATTGAGCGCTAAGGCAAACTGTTGGAATTTATTGGTAAATGATATTTGCATGCAGGTTGTTAAAAATAAAAAAATTAAACTAAAGTCTAATGGATCACAACTCAGAGACTTTGTACCAATAAATGAATTTTGCAGGACTTTAGATTATATTGCAAAAAATTGCATGGAAGATAAAAAATATAATGTATTCAATATAGGCGGTAAAACATTTTCCATTTTAGAAATGGCAAACTTAGTGGCACAAATATATACAAATAAATATAATGATTTTATTAAAATTGAGAAGGAAGAGACTACAAATAAAAATAATTCTAATTTTTTACAATACAAGATGGATTGGTTAAAGAAATATAATTTTGAAAAATCCTTTGAACCAAATGAAGAAATAGAAGATCTTTTAAGTTTTTGTGTAAAAAACTTTAAGATTTAACTTGCTTCAAATATATATCATTATTCATAAATTTAACTCACATTTATATGCAAATATATGCAAATATATGCAAAATTATTTATAGATAAATCAAGGTAAAAATTATATTTTTCTATATTTTCATGTTGTACAATAAGTCACATTACATGGAATAATATGGAAAAAATTAATTGCGACCTGTGTGGCTCTTCTTCAAGTGCTATTATAGCAAAGCAAACAGATCTAATTCACAAGTCAACAACAGAATTATTTAATGTTGTTAAATGTCATGATTGTGGTTTAAATTATACAAATCCAAGGCCTGATACAGATCAAATTGGAAGTTATTATACTAATAGTTACACATTTCATCATAATAAAGGTCTAAAAGCATTCGTTAAAAATAGCATTTTAGGGAGCATTATTTTTTTTGTTGCTAATTCTCCTTTGTCATATATATTTTCTATAGTTCCGACAATTTCTAATTTTTTAGGCTCTCAAATAAGACCCTCAATTAAGGATCCTGTACTTAAATTAATTAAAAATGATTCTATAGAGAATTTTTTAGATATTGGTTGTGGTTCTGGAATAAATGCACATTTTTGGGGCAAAGGAAGTAGCTTGATGAGGTTAAAACGCAATCTTGATGTTTATGGATGCGAAATAGATCAATTATCAAGAGAACACTTGAACAATAATGGTGTTCATTGCTGGTCTAATATTAGCCAAATTAATAACGAAAAGAAGTTTGATATTATTAGGATGAATTGGTCATTAGAACATGCTCATTATCCAAGTGAGTATTTTGAATTTTTTAAAAACCATCTAACTAAAAATGGTAAAGTTATTATCGGAGTTCCTAACTCAAAAGGACTTTTATATCAGATGGAGCCAAATGCCCTAGAGCTGCCAATTCATTTGCATCATTTCTCCATTGATACTATTAATAAATATTGTATAAAATATAATTTAGAAATTATAAATTCATTCACTTTCTCATACCCCTCTATGTTTCAGTTTGCTAAGGATGTTGGCCTCCTTTCAGAAAAATTCAATTATTCTAAAGGAATTTTTGGCTCTAAAAAAATGCAAACAGTATTAAATTCTTTTGATGAATATGGATTAGGGAATGACCTTGTTGTAACCTTAAAAATGAAATAGTTTTTAATTATTAATAAAATTTGGCGATTGATAACTTGTGAACAAATCTAGTAATTTCTTTTCTATAGTAATACCTACTTATAATCACGCAGATTTTTTATTAAAAGCGCTACAGTCTGTAATAGATCAAAATCATCAAGGATGGGAGGCAATAGTAATAGATAATCATTCATCTGATAATACAGATGAAGTTATACAAAAGTTCAATGACCCTAGAATCAAACTACATAAAATAAATAATAATGGAGTTATAGGAGCTTCTAGAAATTTAGGTATTAAACTATCTAGTTATGATTGGGTTGCTTTCTTAGACTCAGATGACATTTGGTATCCGGGCAGGCTCAATGAAATATCCAATCTCTTATCTACTACAAATAAATATGATGTAATATCAACTGATGAATATAAAGTATTTCATAACAATAAAAATAAAAAGTTGCTTCAATATGGTCCTCTACCAAAGAATGCTTATAAACATATGTTGTTATATGGAAATAGACTCTCACCATCCGCAACCATTGTTAAAAAATCTTTGTTAGTAAGACATAATATTTCTTTTAATGAAGATTTAGATTTTATTACAGTAGAGGATTATGATTTTTGGCTGAATATTGCTTTTGTAAAAGCCAGATTTAAATTTATCCCTAGTATTCAAGGAGAGTATCTTATTCACCCATCCAATAATTCAAGTAGAGCTGATATTCATAACAAGAATAATATATATTTATTAAAACATCATACTTTTAATGTCCAAAACTTTAGTAAAGATAAAGAAAAATTATGGAAAAGAATTGAGACGCGATTAACCTTACATGATTCAATATACAAGCTAAGGGAAAAGAATGTCACTTCATTTTTAGAAATTTTTATTAAAGCATTTTTAATGTCACCATTTGCATTATTTCAATATATTTCTTCACGAATAACCACAAAGTTTTTTAAAGCAACTTCTATTATTTCTTATAAAAAATTAAAAAAGGAATTACTAAATAAGAATGAATCTTAACTTCTTGGTTACATCAAGACCATTCCCAAGCCTCAAATATTTATTTTTAACAAGTAAGTATAAAAATAATATGAACAAAACCTTTTTTTTCTTATATGGAAGAGATGCACTTCTTTATGGCCTTAAAAAAAATGGTGTAGAAGCAGGATCAACAATAATTATTCCAGCATATATGTGCAAATCCACTCTAGAGCCAATTATGAGCTATGGATTTAATATTATTTTTCAAGATATTGATAACGACTTGAATCTAGATATCACTTTATTGAAAGAAAATATTATTAAACATAATGCTGCAGCTGTTTTATCTGTAAATTATTTTGGGTTTAAGTCTAATATAAGAGATGTTGGAAAATTATGCTCCTCATTAGAAATTATCTCGATTGAGGATTGTTCACATAGCTATATGTCTTATGACCACTTCTACACGCCAATTGAAGATAGTAATTTTGCAATATACAGTATAAGAAAATCACTTCCCATTTATGATGGAGGAGCCTTAAGGTTCAGCCATAATGAGTTTAAGAAATCCTATAATAACAATGCATCCTTAACAGAAGCTTCTTTAAAAATGTACATTAGACTATATTATAAACATTACAGGTATCTTGCATTTCGTTTTTTTGAATTCTTGATTATAAAAATAAGAATATTTAATCTTTATTCAGAATTGCTAACTAAAATAAAAAATATCATCAGAAGAGAAGATCTTAATAAGAAATCTTATAAATCTTATAAATTTAATAAACCATCTCAGCCATCTCTTATATTAGAATCTTATATCAACAATACTGACCGAGAAGATAATATAAAAAAGATTGTTGTTAAAAATTATTCTGAAATAATGAGCGCTATTACTAGTCTCGGATATAAGCCATTGTATTCAAAGTTACCGCATAAATGCATTCCTCAATATGCAATTTTTTATGATGATTCTGGCAAGTTGTTTAATTTTTTAAGAAATAATAAAATAGGTGCATCTAGATGGCCTGATTATGAAATACCCGATGAAGTGGTGAGTAATGATTCTAAATTTCCAAAAGCAAATTTTTTCAATAGAAACCTTGTTATGATACCTATTCATCAATCAATAAATTATAAACATCGTAAAAAGATTATAGATACAATAAGTTTATGGAAAATAGCTAAAAGTTAGTTTAGTAATCCCAAGGCAGGCATTATGTGGAAATCATTTAATCAAAATGATGAAGAATGGAAAAAAATAGTAATATCTCAAGATAATACATCCTACTTTCATGATACAGAATGGTCTAATCATTTTTCTAATTTAGGATGGATTTCTAAAAGATGGGTCTTTTACAAAAAAGAGAGGCCTATTACTTTTTTGCAAGGCTTTATTAAGAAATATCCTCTTGGCATCGGTATCATATGGTTCCCTGATTGGATAACTAGTGATTTAAATTTTAGCAAGGAATTACAGAATTTCATAAAAAAAGACTTGAATCTAAGTTTTATTTATATTCGCTTCTGCTCAAACAGAGAATTTAAAGAACATGATCATAAATTATTAATTAGTAATAAGTGGACCAGACCAACTAGTTTATTTAAGAGTGGTTTAACTATGGAATTATCATTATCACCTCAAGAAAATTTTAGATCTAATTTAAAAAGAAACTGGAGAAGGAGTCTTGATAAATCAAACGATTCAGATATTTTTATAGAACAGATTTATAATTATGTAACAATTTGTAATTTATATGATGAGTTAAAATCTTTAAAATCCCTAAATAAAAAAGATCTTTTTTCTGCTGCGGAGATTAAAAGTATTTATGAAAGTTTTGGAGACAACATTATTGTCTTAGGTGCAAAAAATTCCACTGGAAAAGTTATAGCAATAAGAGCTGCAATAATTCACAAGGATTGCGCATGGGATATATTTGCTGCATCTGGAGAAATATCTCGCATGCTATCCGCATCTCATAAATTATTTGTTAGCTTAATAGAGGAATGCAAAAAAAGGGGATGCGTAAGATATGATCTAAGCGGCATAGATCCTGTAAATGGAGCTGGTGTTTATAATTTTAAAAAAGGAACAGGCGCATCTGAAAAAAAACAGTTAGGTGAATTCGAATGGTCAAATAATTTAATTTTAAAGAAAATAGTTAATTTAATGTCTAAATATAGGTAAAGAATATGTCAATAATAAATACATTAGTTCTTCATAGGGTTGTAAAAGACGAAGTAAAAAATTTTGAAGATATAACTGAAAAAACTTTAGCATTAATGCTTAAAAAAGAACCATATTCCTTCACATCAATTGAAGATGCTTTCAATAAATTATGTCCTATAAAGAAACCAATATGCCTGACTTTTGATGATGGCTTTTCTTCTGATATAGACATTACATTGCCTCAACTTCAATCAAATCATGCAGTTGCAACTTTTTTTATAGTTAGAGACTATCTTAATAAAAGTGGATATATGACTAAAGATCAAGTTATTCAGCTCAGTAAAAATGGTATGCAAATTGGCTCGCATTCCTTAAGTCATCCAAATTTCTTAGATATAAATTCTAGAATAAGAAGAGATGAGTTAATATCTTCCAAAGATTTTCTTGAAGATTTATTATGTAAAGAGGTCACCACTTTCTCATTTCCATTTGGCTTTTCAAATGATCGTTGCATAGATGAAGTTTTTTCAGCAGGCTACAAATTTTGCTGTACCTCAAGACATGGAATTGCTAATGTTAACTCTAGGGTTATACCAAGAAATTCTATCAATGGTAAAATGAAAATATCTCAAATATATAGAAATATGAGACCATCTTTAGCAACTAGATTGTCTTGGTCGGCAGAGGATGCAGTTAAATCTAAATTTAAGGACTATGCACCAGATCTTTATCCTAAAATAAGAGATTTTGTCTCAAAACTATAAAAAGGAATTTTATGAAAATTGCAATTATTGGCGGAGCAGGTTTTGTTGGAAACAGATTATCTAAGAGACTAGGCAATGCAAACATAGACCATACTGTTTTTGATGTGAACAATCTAAAAGAAAGTCATCAATATGTAGATGTTACGAATATAGAATCTCTAAATTCAATAAAAAACTCAGATATTATTATTAATTTAGCCGCAGTTCATAGGGATGATATTAGACCTATATCCATATATGATGATATCAATGTAACGGGAGCTCAAAATATTTGTAATGTTGCTGAAAAGTATGACATCAAAAAGATAATTTTTACTAGCTCTGTTGCTATTTATGGCTTTGCTCCACTTAATACTGATGAAGATGGAAAGCCAAACTATTTTAATGATTATGGAAGAACAAAATATCTTGCGGAACAGGTCTTTAAAGAGTGGCAACTAAAAGACAAGGATAATAGAAGTTTAGTAATCGTTAGGCCAACCGTTATTTTTGGTGAAGGTAATAGAGGTAATGTTTATAACTTATTAAATCAAATAGCTTCAAAAAAATTTTTGATGTTTGGTGATGGTAAAAACATCAAGTCAATGGCTTATGTTGAGAATGTTTGTGCATTTCTTGAATACAGCCTTAGACTTCAAACAGGTACACATATATATAATTATATTGATAAGCCAGATCTTAACATGAATGATCTCGTATCAATTTCAAGAAAAAAATTATTTAATAAAAAAGGAGTTGGCTTGAGATTACCAAGATTTTTGGGAGTTCTTATTGGAAATATTTTTGATCTCCTATCTTTTTTATTAAGAAGAAGTCTCCCAATAAGCAGTATAAGAGTTAAGAAATTTATGTCTAACTCGCAGTTTAATTCTTCAATATATAAAACTTCATTTCAACCTCCTGTAGAATTAAGTACAGGATTACAAAAGACACTCAATTATGAATTTATAGAAAATAATAGTGATAAAGATGTTTTTGAGACTGAATAAATAATTTAAGAAATTTTTAAAAATGAATAAGTTCACAGTAGTAATGTCAGTATATATTTCAGATTCTCCAGTTTATTTTGTAGATGCTGTAAATAGTCTTTTAAATCAAACAAGACTTCCAGATGAAATTATAGTTATTGCTGATGGCCCTCTTGGTAATGAATTAGATCTAGCAGTAAATAATTTTAAAAGTAACAAATTAATTAAGATTTTAAGGCTAGAAAAAAATTGTGGCCTGGCATTATCTAGAAAAGAAGCTATTTCAAAAGCCTCTTTCGACATAATTGCAGTTATGGATTCAGATGATATTTGTACAGTTAATAGATTTGAGAAGCAAATTAAATTAATAGAAGATAAAGAAGCAGAAGTTGTAGGTGGGTGGATAGAAGAATTTAATAAAATACCAAAAGATAGGGGCAAAATAAGAAATACCCCTATAAATTATGAAGAAATACTTTCTTTTGGTAAGTGGAGAAACCCTATTAATCATGTAACTCTTATGTTTACAAAAAATGCATATGATGCTGTTGATGGGTATTCATCTCTTAGGCATAGTGAGGACTGGGATATGATATCTAGAATGTTAGTTAAAGGTATTATTATTAAAAGCGTTCCAGAGGTGCTAGTTCATGTAAGAGCTGGCGATGAAATGATACAAAGAAGAAGAGATATTTCTCAATTCAAAGGCGAGATGAAACTATTTATTAAGATGTACCAAATTGGCTATATTAATTTTATTCACTTATTTGGAAATATATTTATCAGAGTTATTTTAAGGTCCTTGCCTGAATTTATTACTAAATTTACATATAATTTCTTTCTTAGAAAGTGAGACATATATATAATTACAGTGTGGATATTGGCATTGAAATTAAACTATAATAACTGACTTTTTAAGGTAACAAATGAAGCATAATATATTAGTCACAGGCGGATCCGGCTTCATCGGGAGCAATTTAGTCGATTTCTTGATCAAAGAAGGTCATAAGGTTTTTGTCGTTGATAATTTATCAACAGGATTAAAGGAAAATGAAAATAAACAAGCTAAATATTACCATTATGATCTTGTTGAATGTATAGAAGATAGTCAATATATAGAAGCTATATTAAATCGAGATAATATTGATACGGTATATCATTTGGCTGCTAGTGCAGATATTTTTCTATCAATAAATAATCCTGAAAAGGTCTATAATATAAATCTTACATCTTCTGTTGCATTTGTAAATTTATGCAAACATTCAAATGTTAATAAATTTATATTTGCATCTACCTCGGCTGTTTATGGAGAACCTAGGTATCTTCCTGTCGATGAAGATCATCCAAAGGAACCAATTAGCCCCTATGGACTTACTAAACTTGGATTTGAGCAATACTTAGATTATTTTAAATTACAGAGTAAAATTTCATTTACTATTTTTCGCTTTCCAAATGTTTATGGTCACAGACAGAGACCTGACTTAGAAGGAGGTGTTATTGCCATATTCCAAGATTCAATTATTAAAAATAAAGACATTAAGATGTTTGGAGATGGAAGTCAGACAAGAGACTGGGTAGAAGTTACTGATATTGTGTCAGCACTTTACATGAGTCTTGAATATAAGAATAAATATGAGATTTTTGGATTGGGTTCAAATACTAAAACAACCTTGAATATGCTATTTAATTATTTTAAAGAATTAACTGGGTTCGCAGGATATCCTGAATATCTGGAAGAACGTGATGGAGATATAAAACATATGGTCATGACATATGACTATGCAAAACAAGAACTGGGTTGGCAGCCATATATCGATCTTAAAGATGGCGTAAAAAAACTTATAGAGGGTTCAAAGTAATGTGTGGAATAGCCGGAACAGTATTTAATAAAGATTTTCTTAAAGGAGAGGAGGTTGCTATAAATGATCTCAAAGAATCTCTTAACAGTATTAGAAATAATTCAAATAATTCTGAAATACTGCTTGAGCAAGCATGGAAGTATAAATCAAATATCAACTTCTTAAGATTTTGCAAAGATAATAATGAAAAATATGATCTAAAGATTTTATGCAGCTCAATCAAAGAATTAGCTGATCAAAAAAGAATAGAGATAGCGAATATTGATAAAAGCTCTTCATTGGAACCATACAAAAGAGCTGTTAAGGAATGTGAACAAATCATGGATACTCATTGGTTCTTATCTGAAGAAATTTACAGATGGGTTTCAACCATTGAGGAAATTTCTAATTCAAAGATAGAATCTCTTGATGACTCAAAAATTGTTTTTTATAAAGATGTCTGCAAAGTCATTCACGCAATAGATAATAGGCTTGAGTTGAGAGGAAGAGATTCATTAGGTTTATCGATTTTGATTAATTCAGACAATTTTCAGCATAATATTTCAGATTATCCAATAGATGATCATACTAAAGAAACTTATAACTTTTTTAACAATTCAAGACACCAAACTCATACATTTACATTTAAAACATGCTCTAGTATTGGCGCTCTTGGAGATAATGCAAAAGAAATAAAAAATCTCATTAATAAAAATAAATTTTTTAATAAATTAATACAACTTGGCAATATAGAATCTGCAACAATAATGGCACATACAAGGTGGGCCTCCGTTGGCTCTGTAAATATTCAAAATGCCCATCCTACCTCATTGATAAATAATTCTGCTGATAATTGCAATCAAACCTTAGCTCTACTGAATGGGGATATTTATAACTACAAAGAAATAATTAATGATGCCAAAAAAGGTAATGAAAAACTAATAAATGCATCAGAATGTACTAACGACTCACTGGCGATACCTGCTTATCTCTTAAACAAAGGCAATCTAGATTTAAAAATGGCTGCAGCTATGGCTGCTGATTTTAGCGGATCATTTGCAATTTCAATTCAACAGACATCTAATTCAGAAAATATAACTCTCGTAAAGAAAGGTATTCAGGGTTTATATTTAGGTTTTTCATATGATGGGATGATGTTTGCCTCAGACGTTTATGGCTTGGTTGAATCATGTAGGTACTTTATGCCAGTAGAATCTGATACAGCAATGAATATATCATCAAGGGAATGTTCTGCTGTTGATAATATTCAGTTTGAGATTATGAGCTATAAGTCCGGAGACTCGAAATCCTTTTCAAAGAAAGACCTTCAAATAACTAATATAACAACAAGGGATATTGACAAAAGAGGCTATGAACATTTCTTAGAAAAGGAAATATATGAAACTTCAGATATTGTAGAAAGAACAATAAATGGATATCTTCAACCTCATAAAGCATTAGACTTAGATAACCTTATTTCAGCAATTTCAATGGATAATGCTCAGGTTCCAGCCTTCATAATCTCTAGCTTACAGAGAAAAGAAATCAAAAAAGTAATAATTACAGGAATGGGCACTTGTTACACAGCAGCAGTTGCTATCTCAATGTATATGAGAGAAAGGTTAAAAGTTTTTATCCCTGAAATTGTTGTTGAGCCTCATGTAGCTAGTGAGGGCAGCGCTTTTTATATAGAGCCAAATATGCAAGATACCTTGGTTATAGTAATTGCTCAATCAGGAACAACAGTTGACACTAATGTATATGTTCAAATGGCAAAAGAAAGAGGTGCCATGAGCCTTGCAATAGCCAATAAGCGCGAAGGAGACGTAACTTTCATAGTCGATGGAACTATATATATAGGCGAAGGAAGGGATATTGAGATAGCTGTACCATCAACCAAGACATATACAGCTCAAGTCATTTTAGGCTATATTTTAACTTTATATTTTTCATCTAATTTGGTTAAAAATGAAGAAGAAAAACAAACGTTTATAGATGACTTAAGGGATTTAAGAAATTCAAATGACCTCATATCCAAAAGTTTTGATACGCTTAATAATAATGTTTCATTCGAGCAAATTAATAAACATGGCTGTACTCACAATTCATGGTACGTATTAAGAGATTCTTCATCTAATGGAGTATGTGCAGACGAGTTAAGAATTAAGTATTCTGAGAATTGCTATCAATCTGTTTCATCATTATCATTATCAGAAGCTAAAGACATACAAATTAAAAATTCTTTTATTACTATAATTTCAGAACTGCCCCTTTCCGAGCTTTCTGCAGATATATTAGAGCTTAATAAATTAGGAAATTCATTAGCATTAATAGTTATAAATAGCCCAATTACTGACGAGCTAGCCCCTCTTTTGAGAAGAGGAGAAATATCATTAATAAATATGCCCGAGGCAAGCAAGCACTTTTCATTCTTGCCTACCGTGCTAGCAGGGCAATTTTTAAGTTACTATCTCGCTATAGCCCTTGATCAACGTAAAAAATATTTTATTGATATCAAAGAATCTCTTTTTTCTATAGAAAGTTTAAATAAATCTTTTGAAGCATTAGAAAGGACAATTAAGGATGGATATTTCAATCAAGGTTTCTCAGTATTAGACATTAAAAAACTTTGCAAATTAATAACAAATTATAAAAATGATGGGATGAATGTTAACAATATCGCATTTCATAATCTAGACAAACATCTCGAACACTTAATACAACTTACACGAAGAACTATAGATACCATAAAACATCAAGCCAAAACTATAACTGTAGGTGCTGTAAGAGAGAATATGCAAGAACAATCTCCTCATATCAATTTTGAGTCTGTTCCGGAAAGCGCATCTCTGTCAATTAATGATGATAGTTTGTTAAAAGAAATTCATTCTTGTTTTGATGATTCCATCCTGAGAGAATTCAATTCTTCAAAAGATCAAGAAATTTTAATTGCTTATAGCGACATTGATGAGTCTTATGCCTACAATTTAGTAAATTTTATAAATGATTTCCTTTTACAAATTAACTCGCATAGAAAGGTAAGACTTGCTCATGATTACGATTATCCTAGCAAAACTAAAAAAAGCTTAGCAAATTGGATACTTATATCTAATTCTTCCAAAAGTGCAGAAAGTTCTTTCTTAAAGTTTCTTGATAAAGATCAATATATAAATTTTAATTTTTCAGAATTTTTAATTCCCAATAGTATTTCAAGTTATTTTTATTTTGAAAATCAAGAGAATGAGCAATATAAGAAAGCTATTTGGTCTTTATTTCTATCAATATTTTTATCAAATAAACTATTTTTTAACAAAATTACTTCATTACCAGATGATGATTCCTTATCTAAAAAAGTTAACTTTAAAATAGAAAAGAACTTACAAAATTTTACTAAAGCTATTTCAATTATAGAAAATTCAACTTCGATAGAATCTTCAATTACTTATGCGGTAAAAACATACCTCTCAAGAACAAATTGGAAATGCATTGGAAGTGGAACTAATTATAATCTATCTAAATATACTTCTAAAAGATTAATAGCTGAGATAAATAGAGCTTGCGCATTTGATGTTTTAGAAAATCATAAACATATTGATATGTCTGCTGAGAGTGCAATTATTGTATTTATATCTAATATTTGGAAACATGGATATCAAGAGGATGCTTTTTCTGAAATTGAAAAATTAATCTCACATAACAGTCTGCCAATAATAGTTACAAATCAAAGCGATGATAGATACGATGATTTTTCATTACTTATGGAAGATGATTCTGAATCTCATGTAAATCTT
>MDTF01009831.1_pt1 | contig 19489 bp, 13 predicted proteins | sample 811191 | NCBI WGS metagenome assembly MDTF01 (sample SAMN05326649, study PRJNA326480) | marine metagenome | isolation source: seawater | place: Southern Ocean | collected 2011 | reverse complement strand
TATTTGGAGAGAAAAATAAAATAAAATTTTTTTCATAAACTTCGACATTTACTTAGTTAAAAAAGATTATGTATTGAACAAAAGTAAGGTTTAAAGCAAAAAGCACGTTAACAGACGACCAATCATTTTTAGCTTTTATAAAAAAATATCTTAAGGGAGTTTTTTTAAAACTACATTATATCATTTAACAACTAAAGACGGTACTTTTACAACATCTATGGATTGTGAGATCAAAATATTTTTAATTGCAATGAGCTTAGCTCTGAGAGTATTCACTCTGGAAGCTCAAATTGTTAAAAATGAGGTAGACAACCATCAAAACACTTTGCCATCAGATGAATATCAAAAAAACAGCAAAATATCTAAAATCAATTTCTCACATCCGAAAAAAGCTTTAATCGCTTCGATGACATTGCCAGGTATGGGTCAAATAATTAACAAGCAGGCATGGAAGACACCCATAGCTTTGGGAGCCATTGGCGGAGCCACCTACCTGTTTTACAACAACCAAAAAATCGTTTCCAGTTTAAAAACTGCAATAAATCAAAGGTTTCTAGAACCCACCGAAATAGATGAGTTTTCTGGGATTTATACAGACAGTCAACTATTTTCGCTAGAAAACGAATATACTAGGCTTAGAGACTATAGTTTTTTAGGCATATTAGCGGTATATCTACTTCAAAGTCTTGATGCATATGCAGCAGGATTTTTAGTGGATTTTGATGTGAGCCCAACTCTTAATTTATCAACCTCCTATTCACCACTTCCCCTGGCCCCTATTGGTGGCAAAATCATACTCTCATGGCCTTGAATATAGCCATAATAGGATACGGAAAAATGGGGCGTATCATCGAAAAAATAGCGCTTGAGCGAAATCATAATATTGTTGCGCGATTGGAAAAAGGTTGGTCGCCGGAAAATTTAAAAAATGCGGATGTAGCGATTGAGTTCACTCAGCCAGATTCTGCATTTAGTAATATTCACAAGGCTCTAAAATATGGAATACCAGTGGTTTCGGGAACAACTGGATGGTATGATAGAATTTCAGATTTGGAAGAGGTATCTAAAACTGCAGGTTTGGTATATGCTTCTAATTTCTCTCTCGGAGTTAATATTTTATTTGAGATAAATAAAATATCTGCTCAACTTTTAGCAGATCATGAAGATTACAACGTAAATATTCATGAGACTCATCATACCGAAAAAAAAGACATTCCAAGCGGAACGGCAATCACTTTAGCGGAAAGCATAATCGAACGCAACAAATTATCTGGATGGACCTTAACAGAAGAAGTCGGCAAACTGCCAATAAAATCATATAGAAAAATAGACATACCTGGAAATCATACGATCACCTATCAATCAGGAGTTGACGAGATTTCAATTTCTCATACTGCTTTCAACAGGGAAGGGTTTGCTGTGGGCGCTCTAATAGCTTCAGAAAAAATTATAGGAAAAATAGGTATTCATAAGTTTAATTCACTTTTGTTTTAAATCATGACAAAAACCAAATCTCGAATTCAAAAACTTACTGAGAGCACTGGATTAGATATTTTAGGTGTCGGTATTGTACTTACAGCTTCCATAGCATTGGGATTCCATAAGACTGTCATAAATGATCTTCCAATCGGAATAATGTCAGTAGTGGGAGCAGTCTTCTCCATGATGGCTACTAGGCTTGTAACTAAAAGAAAAAACATAGGAAACTTAGTAGGAATAGCTGCAACAATTAATTCCGCTATTGTAGATTATTATTTAGGAAATCAGGCTGCTTTTCTAACGTACCCAGTATCTTTTTTCGGCCTTATAGCCAGTTACTTTTATTGGAAAAAAAGAGAGAATCTAACACCGAGGCGGTTTGATAATTGGTATTTTGTGAATGTAGCTATAGGATTTTCTCTTGCTCTCTTGTTAAATTATATTGGGTTTTCTGGCTATCTGGCTCATGAAATTTATCCCGACGACGTTCTTAAATTTTGGATTACCGTAATGATCACCGGACTAACATTTTCTGGAACTCTAAATATGCCTAGAATGTATGCTGACACTTGGGCGTTTTATGAGGTTTACAATAGCCTTAAAATTTATCAAAATATATTATTTGGAAATGTTGCCTATGTAGCAAAATATATATTCTACCTGTTTAACGCCCTACTGGGTTGGATTGTATGGCACGAGGTTAGAAAAAATAGCGAGAAAAGCGAAATAGAAATCCCACGTTAATTTTAGCCTTGATAAACTAAAATCTTTTTTAATGCTAAAACTGAGATAAAATTGCGTTGTGCAGAAAATCTACTTGGCTAATTAATTCTTCCAAACTCCCATCATTTTCTAGAATGAAATCTTTCTCTCTAAGCATTGCTCTCTTTTGAGCTTGAGGCCACTGCCTGGACATTCGCTGCTCGATCTGCTGCTCTGATAATTTACTGCGCTCCATCACCCTAATTAATCGATTCTCCAATGAGGCTTCCACTAAAATAATTGAATCACAATTTTTATAGGTTCCAGACTCAAAAAGTATTGCCGCTTCGCGAATAACGTATACCGCCTGCTGCTGCTGATGCCATTGAGTAAAGTCCTCATGAACAGCAGGATGAACAAGAGCATTAATTCTGGCAGTAGCTTCAGCTGATGAGAAAGCTCGTTTTGCCAATTCCGAACGTTGAAGAATACCATTGATATATACACCTTCACCAAATTCAATTGTTATGGCGTCCATCAACGCCAAATTTTCTGTCATCAGACGTTTTGCTGAATCATCGGCAAAATAAATAGGAACCCCTTTTTTCATTAAAATTTTCGCCACTGTCGATTTGCCACTTCCGATAGATCCAGTTAAACCAATATGATAATTTTTCATAGTTATAAATGTAACATAGTAAGATCGTTCTGGCAGGCTATAATAATATCTAACAAGAAGGTATCACCACCAAACTGGACGTTATACTTTTGAGTTAATTGGATTTTAATCGTTTATATGACTACAAACCTTGAGGTGAGAATTCCTTTATTTCTTAATTCAATAGTGATATGATAAACTCCTGGTTTCAGGGTTAAATTATTCAATTGAACTAGCTCATTGAGATTCGAATTAACATAGCGATTGTATGAAAAAATGGTTCTGCCGCAGAAATCAGATACTTGTATATAAGCAGCTCCGCCCTCTTGTAGAAATAAGTAAAACTTTTGATTTCCTGCGAAACCGGGGTTAGGAGAGACAATTAATTCAATAGAATCCATAATTTCATTAGGACTGGTAGAAGTATCTTTTGCTACACAATTAATTCCAACGGGTAAATTATTATCTAACCATTCCCATCTGTCAATTATAAAGTCTCTCATATTATTTATCTCTTGCTGATAAGAAGTTGCGATAGGGTCTGGATAAACCCAAATTTGCTGACCAAATATTGGCCATCTGCTAAAGTGACGGCCCCTTGCTTCCTGAGTCTCACTGGCATAATTCGACATTTTTTGAAATATTTTAGACTCATTCCAAACGGAACCTCTCAAATATTGCCATCTACATCCAACTAGATTTCTAAATATACTATCCGTCATCAATCGACCCCACCAAAATGGAACAGGCCACTGACCTGCCGGGCATACTGCTTCTAATTCATATGCAAAACCTTCGGTAGATTCTGCATCACAAAAATTCGCATTGGCAAATGCCAGATCAAAATCCCAAAGAGGTCCAGCATGAACTCTTCCGTCAAGATCGCTTCTGTTTTTATGGAAATACGATGAAATTCTATAACCGTCTACATTTCGGTTTATTTCGTTCACCAGCAGAAAATCAACAAAAGAAGAAGGCTCTAAATATCTCCGATATCCATGAATAGTATCATTAAAATTCTCTGAGGCAATTGCCATCTCCATGCTATCGACATAAGACGTGATATAACTTCTCTGTGAATTGGTGATATTATCACTTTTCGGATAAACACCCTGAAAACTAACTGAGCTACCCGATCGAGATGGATGAAATAAATTAGAGGCATAACTCGATACCCATGAAAAATCATTCGGACTTTGTTTATCAATTTTAAAAATATACCCCCCAGAAAGATTTATGCCGTCATTTTGATCACCCTTCAACTTTTTTATATCAACTCTTTGGGAATCTCTTTTGATCTTCTCAACCAAAACATAGATACCGAAATACTCAGTATTTATCCAAACTTCGACAAATTTTGTTTTGGGAGCCCACCTCTCAGTCTCTCTCGCTAAGTCATAGGTAAGAACGTTTCGAATCAAAGATTTATCATAGAAAGTCGAGTACAAGACCCAATCCGATTCCTCAGGCATGCCCAGCAACTCTAATTCTCTATCGGTCCCATCGTAATTGCGTGTCTCCACAGTCATCGATTTCATTGGAAACATCTGAGAACTCTGACCTCTGTATTCTACTCCTATAAAACCCATGTCATGTGGAGATTGACTTAAGTCATTTCTGGATCCATCCGGATTCCAATAAACTGCCCATTGGGCCTGAACTTTAGGCTCATTTACAATCGTATTCCCCATCGTAAAAATACTGATAATCGGAAGATCGCTACTCCAGTTTAATGGCTGTGAAATAGCACTGAGATTAGAGAGAAAGATTAAAAAAATTATAAAAGCTAGTTGATATAAATTCTTTTGAAACATGTGAGTGGTAGTTCTTAAGTGAGGTTTATAATTCAATACCCTTTTCTACAATGTTATCGATTGGAACAAAAGTCGTAAATTTTTTGTTCTACTAAGTAAGAATTACTTCGCGATTCTGATCAAATAATTCAAACAAAAGAAATCGAAAGCTGAACTTATCATATGACTTTTATTATGAGCAAATTTTTTATAAATAGTGTGTTTTTTACACTTAGTTCAATCACTGGTATTTATCATCATAGACCAAGACTTAACATACTGCCTCTGTAGAAAAAAAGCACAAATAGTTATATGTACTTTAAGTGGAATTTGTAACTTAGCTTCAATTATTGTACTTATGACTATTACAAAATCAATTCGTAAAGGAATCCTTTTTGCAGCACTTTTATTATTTGTATTTGGTGCAAACGCTCAAGTTAGTGGGACAATTAAAGACGCTGATTCGGGCGAACCTTTGCCCTCAGTATCAGTAAAAATTAAAGGAACTGACCAGGGGACAATTTCAAACTTTGATGGACTATTTAAGTCTACTGCGAAACCCAACTCAACTTTAATCTTTTCTTCTTTAGGATACTTATCAAAAGAGATTCTAGTTAATGAATTGAACGAACAAATAAATATACTTTTAGAAGAAGACAAGGAAGGGAATGAATTAGAAGAAGTAGTTGTTGTTGGCTATGGAACTCAAAAGAAAAGTAATGTTACGGGGGCTATTTCATCTGTTAAAGCCAAAGATCTCGAAAATATGGCGATGCCCAGAGTCGAGCAAGCTCTTCAGGGACGAGCATCCGGGGTTATTGTTGTTCAATCGTCAGGTCAACCAGGAGCTGGATCTGTTGTTCGTATCCGTGGAACATCTTCAATTAATGGATCAGACCCGCTCTATGTTGTAGATGGTGTTGTAATCGGAGGAGGAATTGACTTTCTAAACCCAAATGATATCGCATCTATTGAAGTTTTAAAAGACGCAGCTTCAGCTGCCATATACGGTTCAAGATCAGCAAATGGTGTTGTGATTGTAACAACAAAGAACGGCTCTGGTAAGAGAGATATGGAAGTTTCCGTAAATCGATATACTGGAGTTCAAAATCCATGGAAGAAAGTTCCTGTTTTGAATTCTACTCAATATGCAATGATTCAAAACGAGATGAATGTTGCTGCTGGCCTACCTGCACCTTATAGTAATGTTGCTGGCTTAGGAGTTGGAACAGACTGGCAAGACGCTGTGTTTGCTTCTAACGCTCAAATAAACACAACTGACGTTTCTATCGCTGGAGGGCACTCCAAAGGTTCTTATTTTGCATCTGTATCTAATTTTGAGCAAGATGGAATTGTAGCTCAAGGGGCATCAAACTATAAAAGGTTTTCAGCAAGACTTAATACGCTTACCAATGTAAATAAACGTCTCACCATTGGTTGGAATGCAACTTATACACACAATGAATCTCAAGGGATATCAGAAAATTCAGAATTTGGATCACCACTAGGACGTGCTCTCAATATTGACCCTCTTACCCCTGTTTATGAAACAGACCTAAACTTGCTGTCTCAAGCTCCTTACACAGTCGGTGGAGAGTTAAGACATAATCTTGTACAAGGACCAGGTGGATACTTTGCGATCTCTCCGAGAGTGACGAGTGAAATCGTAAATCCGGTCGCAGGTTTTCAAAACGCTGATGGCTATGGATGGTCTGATAAATTCGTAAATAGCACTTTTGCCGAATTTAAAATTACAGATCACCTAAAGGTTCGATCCTCCATTGGTATTGATTTAGCCTTTTGGGGAGGGCAAAATTTTACTCAACCCTTCTATTTGAATGCAACGAATTATTTAGACACCAATAATGTAAGTATGAACTTTAATAGAGGTTTTACGTGGATTTGGGATAATTCGATCTCGTATGACTGGACACTCGGAGATCATGCCTTTGATATAATTGCAGGACACTCTGCTCAAGAAGTCAATGGCAGATATCTCAGTGGCAGTAAAATGGATGTTCCTACCCAAATTGCTGAAGATGCGACAATTGATTATGCAAGGAATATTGAATCAATGCGAGTAGGAGGTGGAAAATGGGAACGCTATGCGATCGAATCATATTTCACCCGATTGAATTATAACTACAAAGATAAATATGTTGCTACAGCCATAATGCGAGCAGATGCCTCAGTTCGATTTGGTCCTAATTTCAGATGGGGCTATTTCCCATCAGTATCAGCAGGTTGGAACATACACAATGAAGACTTTTGGAGTGATGACTCAAAAATACAAACTCTAAAAATTAGAGCAGGCTATGGTTTAAATGGTAGTGATGCCGCAGGATCTCTCGAATATGAATCAACAATATCCGGAGGGAGAGCTTATACATTTGGATATGGTGAGCGAATAATTAACGGAACTTCTCCTTCTCAAATTGCTAACCCAGACCTAAGATGGGAGAGTGTAGCCCAAACCAATGTTGGTGTTGACGCTACATTTTTTAAGAATTTCCGTGCAACGATTGATGTTTTTCGTAGACAAACCAACGGAATGAAAATCAGACCTACCCTACCCGATTACATCGGTAACGAAGCCTCCACCGCAAATATCGGAGTAATGTTAAACCAGGGAGTAGAACTAGAATTTGGTTGGGCGAAAACAATGGCCAACGAGCTTTATCTGAACTTTAGTGGTAATGTAAGCTTCTTGCAAAATAAGGTGGTGTTAATCGGTAATGAAAGTGGATTCCTTCAAGGCGCCGGATGGGGGCCTCAGGGGCTCCAAATTACTCGCACCACTGAAGGTTTGCCAATCGGTTATATTTATGGCTACCAAACTAATGGGATCTTCCAAAATCAAGGTGAGGTCAGTGCGTATACATTGACAGATAGTCTCGGAGTTGTTGCAATTGCTCAACCCGATGCCGTTGCAGGTGACTTTAAATTCAAGGACACCAATGGAGATGGTGTGATTGATGCAGATGATAGAACTATAATAGGTAACCCTACCCCAGATTTTACTTTTGGTTTTACTGCTAATGCGGCATACAAAGGATGGGATATTTCTGTTTTCCTCCAAGGAATGGCGGGTAATGATATTTTTAATGCCACTAGACGTTATGATCTTCCAACAGCAAACATGCCGGCTTCGGCTTTAAATCGATGGACAGGAGAAGGTTCAACCAATCAATACCCAAGACTAACAATGAATGATGTAAATAGAAATTATGCCAGGTCTTCAGACTTTTATGTCGAAGATGGCAGTTTCGCTCGTATTAAAAACTTTCAGTTAGGATATAACTTAAAATCTGCGTTTCTCGAGAAGTTAGGCATAATCAAATTCCGAACATATTACTCTGGAAATAATTTACTGACTTTCACTGGCTATTCTGGTTTCGATCCTGAAATTGGTTCTGGTGTTGGAATTGATCGTGGAATTTACCCACAAGCGCGAACTCACAGTATAGGTATCAACATTTCTTTTAAATAAGCACTATGAATATTCGTTTAAAATATGCAATCGCATCTATCGCTCTGAGCATTACAATTAGCTCATGTTCGTCTGACTTCCTCGAAGTGAAACCTGTAGGCAGAACTCTTGAAAGTACTCATTATAAGAATCAAGCCGAAGCTTTCGAAGCGTTAGTTTCGATATATGATGTTTTGCAATGGAATGACCAAAATGGCTATACCATGCAACATCTTTTGATGAATGTGGCTTCTGATGATACTTATGCAGGTGGAAGTGATGCCTCTGACCAACCTTCATGGGTAGCTACTAATAACTTTACTTTTAATGCAAACCTCGGTCCGCATGCTGGCTTTTGGAAAAAAGCCTACAGAGGAATTTTTAGAGCCAATTATTATATTCAACTCATAGATAACGTTCCGGAAGCCTCAGAATCTTTTAAAACAAGAACCAAAGCTGAAGCAAAATTTTTACGTGCTAAATTTTATTTAGATTTGATGCGTTTCTTCGGTAACGCTCCGCTGATCACCGCACCTCAAGGTGCAGATGACTACTATAATCTATATATTCCAGGACCAAGTGGTCTCATGACTCAAATTGCTGGAGATCTAAATGACGCTATCACTGACTTGCCTGCGACAGTTAGCGGAAATGAAATGGGACGCGTTACAAAAAGTGCTGCTCAGGCTCTTCTAGCTAGAGCATATTTATTCTCAAATGACGCCTCGAAAATGGCTGATGTCGCATCACTCTGTAAAGATGTCATTAATTCAAACTTGTACTCTTTAGAACCTAATTTTGCTGACATTTTTGATCGGCAACATGAATATGGTGTTGAGTCAATTTTTGAAATTGCTTACACAGAATCATCTCTTCAGGGGTGGTGGCAATTTGGATCTGGTGGTGGAGAAGGAAACGTGGGCACTCAATTTATTGGGATGCGGGACTACAACGGGCCTACCTATGCTACAGGTTGGGGGTTTTGCCCAATAAGCACCGAATTAGTATCTGCAATGTCAGCAGATCCTAGATTCAACCATACAGTAATCGATGTTGCTTCTCTTCAGGGTGCGTCTTACACAGCTGGATATCAAAATACGGGTTACTTTATGAAAAAATATGCTCCGATACAAGCAAATGCTGCCCTCGATGGTGATGTGGCCTTGAACTGGGGAACAAATACACGCATGATCAGATATGCTGATGTTTTATTAATGGCTGCAGAAGCCTTAGCGAGAACTAACTCTGAATCTAGTGCTCTTGGATATTTAAACCAAGTAAGAAGCAGAGTGGGATTGCCAGCAATAAGTTCTTCTGGGGCTCAGCTCTTAGACGACATCATGGAAGAAAGACGTTTTGAACTAGCCTTAGAAGGTCATCGATTCCATGACTTAATTAGAACTGGTAAGGCTTCAGAGGTTTTAGGATCTCAAGGATATCAGTCTCACAACAATTATTTCCCAATTCCGCAGAATGAATTAGATGCAAGTGAGGGAGCCCTTAACCAAAATGCGGGATATAACTAGATCTAGAATTACTGTTTAACCAGAATTATTAATTAAATCAAAAGAAAATGAAATTCACTAATAAAGTTTTACTCTTTGCATCGATGACCCTAGTAGGTTTATCTGGATGTAACCCAGACCCAGATCCTGTTGGGCCAACTCTACCAGTTGCATCGTTCACCTGGTCTTTTGCAATTGATTCAGTTGGTGACATCGACTCCAACACAATTGACCTAGTAAGCACGGCAACAGGAAGTCCATTTTTATATGATTGGGCAGCTTCAAACGGATCAACTATGTCAGGAGAAACAGCTACTATATTTTTCCAAGATGCGGGAGTCTATACAATCACTCACACAGTATTTAATGCAGCAGGTCAAGCATCTGATTCCACTCAAATAACTATTGCGAATACTTCATCTACTCTTCCATGTGTTGGAGCTGCTCAGAGCTTGACAGATTGCGGAAGTAAAACTTGGAAACTAGCTTTTGCTGACTCAGCTTTATGGGTTGGACCTGCTGATGGTTCTGCTACATGGTGGCAAATTGGCACTGCTGGAATTCAAGGAAGAAGCTGTCTTTGGAATGATGAATGGATATTTGATATCAATGGTTCTATGGAATATAAAACCAATGGCGATGTTTGGAGTGAAGGTTATGTTGAGCCAAATCCTGAGACATGTCTCACTGACGCTGATGTTCCTTCTGCTACCCAAGCATGGTTATCAGGTAACCATGCTTTTGAAATAATTGCTCCTGCAGCTGCAGGTCAGCCTACTAAGTTAAAAGTTCTTGGTAATGGTGCTTTCATGGGCCTATGTAAGGTTATTAATGGCGGCGAAATCCCAGGAGGTCCTCCTGCTTCTTCAGTTACTTATGATATCAGAAATATTGTTCAGGTAGGCACAAAGCGCTATCTCGAGCTTGAGATCAACTATGTAACTGGAATCTGGCGTTTCGTATTTGAATCAGAAGACTAAAAAATAGATGATTAAAAACACCATTCCTCTGGTTTTTCTAGGTTTTGGCATCTCATGCCAAAACCCTGAAATGCCTTTGCTTTTAGTTGAAGATGCTCAAATACTAGAACGTGATGTTAACCATGTTCATACCCACACCGTAAGCATTTCAGATCCCTTCAATAAAGATATATCCTTTCAGTGTCAAACCACAGGGGTTACAGCCACCGAAGGAGAGGATTTTACTCATTTTGAAGGAGTGATTACCATTCCTAAAGGAGAAACAAAAGCAGAAATAAATGTCCCTATCCTGACAGATACTCTCATGGAATCTGATGAAGTTATTTGGCTTGGTTTCTCGAATCCTATGAATGTTAGAATTCAGGATGGTCTATCAGAAATTAAAATCATGAATGATGACACATTCATGGTCAATGATGATACTTCAGGATACTACTCCCCGCTATCCTATCCAGGGAAATCTCTTGTGTGGTCGGAAGAATTTGATCAGAGTTCACTAGATATGAATTCATGGAACTACGAAACCGGGGGTTATTGGTTTAACAATGAGCTTCAATACTATCGCGGCGGAACAGCCAACACGGCCCTCCAAAATGGAAAACTAGTTATCACTGCCAAAAAAGAAACTTACCAAAATAGAGAACATACATCCGCACGACTTACTACGGAAGGTAAAGTAGAATACAAGTATGGTCGCATAGATGTTCGAGGAAAATTTCCCAAAGGACAAGGAATATGGCCGGCAATCTGGCTGCTTGGAAATGATCATTCTTCTGTAGGGTGGCCGGCTTGTGGCGAATTAGACATGGTGGAATTACTAGGTCATACACCTCAAACAGTCCATGGGTCTATTAATTATGGTCCTCAAGGTAATTCATGGGCTCACACCAAAACAAGTACATACAGCCTGTCTGGAGAAGATTTTTCTGATAAGTATCATGTTTTTAGTGTTTTGTGGAAAGAAAACAGCATACAGTATTATGTAGATGATAATCTATATGCTACTTACACACCCAATAACATTGTAAGTGGACAAGCCTGGAGGTTTAACCATTCTTTCTTCTTCATTTTAAATATTGCAGTAGGTGGAGACTGGCCTGGAAATCCAGACCAGACAACAGTATTTCCACAACAAATGCTAATTGATTATATTCGCATATTCCAATAGACACTATTGTACTTTTAATTAAAACGATTTTAATGATAATTTCAACTCTAACCTTAACTTAAAAACCCAATCAAAATGAAGAGAATCCTTTACTCTCTGTTTTTTGCATTACCATTTATGGCCTTTGCACAAACAAATACAAAAGCGGTCACGTTCATCGTGGACATGTCCGACTATACAGGTACTTACACTGGCGTCTATGTCAATGGTACTTTTAATTCATGGTGTGGCACTTGTAACCCCATGACTGACCCAGATGGAGATAGCGTTTGGACAACAACTTTAGCTCTTGACACTGGTGCTATTGAGTGGAAATTCACTTTAGATGGATGGACAGCTCAAGAGAACTTTACAGCTGGCATGGGTTGTACTGTAACAAATGGCGGATTCACCAATCGAGGTGGAAATGTTGTTAACGACGAGATCCTTAAAGGTGTGTGCTTTAACTCATGTTACAGCTGCGACACTAATGAAGTGTATGCTACATTCCAAGTGAATATGGAAAACCAAACTGTTGATACTACAGGCCTATTTGTAGGCGGTGGAGCTTCAATGGGCGGACCTACAGATAACATGCTTGAAAATATTGCAGGTACATCAATGTGGACCGCGACTTTTGTCAAGCCTGTTGGATTCCATTCTGACTACATTTTCTTAAATGGATTTAACTCTGGTTGGGCAACTAAGGAGAACCTTGTAGGTCTTCCTTGTGCTTTCGGACAGTATAATGATCGTACAACTGACACAATGTTAACGGACTGGTCAATCAGAACTTGCTATGAAGTTTGTTCTACAGATGGCCTTTGTCCTGCTCCGGCAGTTCAGCATAGTATTCACTTTGTTGTGGATATGAATAACTCATACGTACCTACTTTCACTCAGCCATATGTTAGTGGAAGCTTCAATAGCTGGTCAGGTGATGCATGGGCAATGACAGAGATTATGGTCGCTGGAATGGGTACAAATGTTTGGGAGTACACAGCTATGCTCGATGAGAACACAGCTAACGAGTACAAATTCACATTAGACAATTGGGCTAATCAAGAGCAATTTGATTCAACACATTCTGCATGTACTCAAGATTTTGGTGGTTTTGTTAACCGTGTTTACACGACAGGAACTGCTGCTGATACTTTAGCTTTCTGTTATAACTCTTGTGCCTCAAATTGTGCTTCTACCATAGGAATGGGTGAAGATGATTTGAACTTCATTATTATGCCAAATCCTGCAAATGATATTCTTAATGTCATCGGACGTTCATCTAAGAAAATGACTGTTGAAGTTATTTCATTAGACGGACGCTCTATGATGAGTGAGACTAATCAATCTGGAACAGTTAAGTTAAATGTTAGCTTCTTGCCACGTGCTCTTTACATGATACATGTCATCCAAGGTGACTCACATCAGTGGACTCGTGTTAGTTTAAACTAATACTAGCTTACCAATTTTATATCAAGGAGGGGCATGTCTGCCCCTCCTTTTTAAATTGGATCATTATTTAACTAAAAGAAATCCTTTTAAAATATAGATTTTCATCACTCTCAAACTTGTTCATCTCATGAAATATATTCTTTCATTTTTAATTTCACTTACTCTTTTTAGCTGTCAACAAACTTTATCCATAGAGCAACGCGTTGATAATATAATTGCTCAAATGACCACAGCTGAAAAGGTCGGCCAGATGACACAAATAGATCATCGCTTTTTGGATGATCATGTAGATATTACGGATTATGCCATAGGCTCGCTGCTTAGCGGAGGAGGATCTCATCCAAAAGAAAATACCCTTGAGGCGTGGGTTGATCTTTACAACAATTACCAGGAAAAGGCTCTAGCATCACGTTTAGGGATTCCTCTTATCTATGGAATAGACGCTGTTCATGGTCACAATAATGTTAAAGGAGCTACTATCTTTCCACATAATATTGGTCTGGGCGCAACAGGAAACTCAGATATAGTAAGATCTGTGTCTGAAGCCACCGCAAGTGAGGTTGCTGCCACAGGAATAAATTGGACTTTCGCTCCTTGTATAGCTACACCTCAAGATTATCGTTGGGGAAGAACATATGAAGGCTTCTCAAGCGACCCTAAAGTTGCACTGGAGCTTGGAGTTGCTGCAGTTGAAGGTTATCAATCCTCAACAAAAAAAAATCCAAGAAAGGTAATTGCATGCGCAAAGCATTTTATTGGTGACGGAAATACATTATTTGGAACCGGGATGGCCAATCTTGTGGATCGTGGTAATACGATATTATCTAAAGAGGATCTAAAAAAAACCTTAATACCTGCTTATCAAGCTGCTATCGATGCTGGAGTAGAGACAATTATGGCTTCCTATAATTCATGGAATGGAGTAAAATGTCATGGAAGTAAAGAATTATTAACAGACATTTTAAAAGAAGAAATGGGCTTTAAAGGCTTTGTGATTTCTGACTGGGCTGGGATTGATGAAATCCCTGGTGATTATAAATCTGATATTGTGACCTCAATAAATGCTGGAATGGACATGGTAATGGTATCTGGGGAATCTGAACCTTATAAAAAGTTTATGGCTCTTCTTACTGAAGCCATTGAAGAGAAATTGATACCAATGAGTCGTATCGATGATGCGGTATCGCGAATTCTAAAAGTCAAATTTCGTGCAGGTCTATTTGAAGATCCATTGATGGATTATAATTACTTATCTGAAATAGGGTCTGATGAGAACAGAGAAATCGCAAGGGACGCTGTTCGCCAAAGTATAGTTGTCCTAAAAAATGAATCAATCTTGCCTCTATCCAATACAAAAATAGAAGCTGGAGATCAAAAAATAGTAGTTGCAGGACGAGGAGCTGATAATCTTGGAATGCAATGCGGAGGTTGGACAATCGATTGGCAAGGAGGCCAAGGAAATATTACAGAAGGAACTACTATTCTTGAAGGATTAATAGAAAACGCCCCTCCAGGAATTGAAATTGTATCAGACCCTCTTGCTAATTCAGTAAAAGGAGATGTTGCTTTAGTTATAATTGGGGAAGATCCCTACACAGAATTTTTTGGCGACAGAGACTCCTTGAATCTTAATGAAGAGGACCTTCAAGTGATAGAAAATGCAAAAGCACAAGGAATGAAAGTCGTTGTTCTTCTTATTTCAGGCAGACCAATGAATATATTTCCCCATATTTTTAATTGGGATGCATTCGCTGCCATTTGGTTACCCGGATCTGAAGGAGCTGGTATTTCAGATGTGCTTTTTGGAAATTATAACCCAACAGGAAGGCTTTCTTTCCCTTGGCCTGCTCAGGCAGAAGAAGGAGCAAATTCATCCTCGGTTTTGTATGACATGGGTGCTGGTTTATCTTATGAATAAACCTTCAGTTACAGAAACTACAAAATGATTATGCTAAAAGTCATGAAAAAAATATTTTTCAGATTAATCCTATTTGCTATTTATTGTAGTCAACCATTGGTTGCTCAGCACTTGCTGCAGACGGATGGAACTGCAATAGTAAATCAAAATCAAGACACTATCATTTTTAGAGGAATGGGTCTGGGTGGATGGATGGTTCAGGAGGGCTATATGATGCAGACAGCAGCATTTGCTTCACCTCAGCATAAAATACGCGATACCATACAAGATCTAATTGGTACTGTAAATACTGAACTTTTTTATCAAAAATGGAGAGAAAATCACGTTAGAAAAATTGATATAGATTCAATGAAAAGTTGGGGATTTAATATGATCCGTCTCCCAATGCATTATAACCTTTACACACTTCCAATTGAGGACGAACCTGTTTCCGGTCAAAACACATGGCTGAGTACTGGTTTTGAAATGACGGACTCCCTACTCTCATGGTGTCAGCAGAATGAAATGTATCTCATTTTAGACCTCCATGCTGCCCCAGGAGGTCAAGGGTATGATCAAGCTATTTCTGATTATGATCCATCTAAACCATCTCTATGGGAGAGTGTTGCCAATAGACAAAAGTCCGCTTCTTTATGGAGAAAGCTTGCAGACCGTTATAAAAATGAGCAATGGATTGGGGGATATGACTTACTAAATGAACCAAACTGGAACTTGCCAGGAGGAGCTGCTTTAAGAGCATTTTATGATATGGTCACTGATAGTATAAGATCTGTTGACACGACTCATATTATATATATTGAAGGTAATTGGTTTGCCAATACTTTCGACGGACTTACTCCCCCATGGGATAGTAATTTAGTCTACTCACCACATAAATATTGGTCACCGGTATTTAATGTATCTGACATTCAGTATGGCCTGGATTTACGAGATGATTTTAATGTTCCAATTTGGTTTGGCGAGACTGGCGAGAATTCTAACGCTTGGTATACCGATCTGATAAGACTATTCGAAAGTAACGGAGTAGGTTGGGCTTGGTGGCCAGAGAAAAAACTTGAGACAATCAATGCGCCTCTCTCCTATTTAAAGAACTCTGGATACCAAGATTTATTATACTACTGGAGTGGGGCTACTAACACCCCTCCGAATTTAACAGACGCAACAAATGGACTAATGCAATTGGCAGAAAATATAAAACTTGAAAATTGCGTCTATAATAGAGGTGTTGTGGATGCCATGTTTAGGCAGATTAATAGTGATGAAACTTTACCTTGGACAAATCAAACTATTCCAGGTGTCATTTATGCATCTGAATATGATATGGGACCAATAAATCATGCCTATTTTGACACAGAATCCTATCAATTAAACCCACCTCCAGCATGGAACTCAGGGTGGATTTATCGCAATGATGGTGTCGATATACAGGAAAATTCAGATTCTATAAATAACAATGGATATAAGATTGGTTTCATTGATACTGATGATTGGATGCAATATGAAGTTGATGTACAAAATGATTCTGTCTATGACGTTCATGTAAGGGTTACTTGTAATGGCTCTACTGGTGGTAATTTCCATTTTGAGGCCAATGGCGTAAGGGTATCCCCTTCTTATTACACTCCAAATACTGGCAGCTGGACTTCTTGGGCTACTCGAATCGTTCCAAATGTTATAATGCAAAAAGAAGATACCAAACTACGCATGGTTGCAGATGGTGGAGGGTTTAATGTGAGTAGTTTTGAATTTATACCCGTTGGTCCAACAACGAATCTTGACTATGAATTTGTTGATGGGTACATCGACACACCAAATAGAATAACGATACAACTAAATAAATCTATTCTACCCGTCCAAGGCTCTGGAGCCAATGGTTTTGTTGTAACATCAAACGGAGTAACCCAAACAATAGTTGCGATAGAAAGTGACTCGAACCGATCAAGAGTGTTGCATATTGATTTAGCCTCAGGATATAAATTTACAGACGTCATCAAAGTTAGTTTCAGTGGAAATATCCTGGCGAAAGATGGTACTTCGCTTCAACCTTTTACTCTTAAAATTATTGAGAATTTACTCCCAAGTGTCCATTTAATACCAGGGCGAGTTGAAGCTGAAGATTACTTGAATGCTGTAGGTGTTTCTCTAGAGACATGCCAAGATATTACAGGTGGTCAGAATATTGGTTATTTGGACCCGGGAGACTATATTGACTATGAAGTTCTTGTGCTAAATAGCGGTATGCATAAAGCAGACTTTAGAACAGCGTCCGAAAGTGCTGGAGCCTTAGATGTGAAAATTGTTGATTCAACAGGAACAATATTAAATAGTCTGATTTCAGCAAATTTCCCTGCGACCGGAGGTTGGCAGAACTGGGAAACATATTCATTCAATATCCCGCTAACTTCTGGGGAGCACATTTTAAGACTTTCTATCACCCAAGCTCCATTTAATATAAACTGGATCGAATTTTGGAATGGTGGGATTGGCATGCAAGAAACCCGAACGAAAACCATTATTGTCTATCCAAACCCTTCAATAAATCATCTCTTAACGATACAACTTGATAAAGAATGGATTGGTGGTTCTTTAAAAGTATCTAACTATATGAATCAGGTTCTACATGATCAAAACATTAAAAACCAAAAAGAGATTCTTGACTTAAGTCATCTACCACAAGGGCTTTATTTATTGGAATTTATAAATAATGAAAATTCCCAAATTGAAGTAATAAAAGTTCAATTACAATAAAAATGCCCCTAAAAAGGGGCATTTTGCGGTGAGAGCGGGATTCGAACCCGCGGTACGGTTGCCCGTACGCCAGTTTAGCAAACTGGTGGTTTAAGCCTCTCACCCATCTCACCTAAATCAATTTGAAGATATATTAAGAACAGATACTTTCCAAAATTTAAAACATTGAGAAAATAGTGTATCTCTGTATCTCCAGGGTCGGCAAATATAGAATTTGTATAGGAATTAAACTCAAAGAATATTCAAATATTTTAATAACGTTTAAATAGTCATTAGCGATACTTTAGTGAATTATACCCAGGCGTTTACTAATTACACTTACTCCATTTCCGACTGTCAATTCAATGAGATACTCTCCATTGGGTATATTTTGAGTTATGACCTCTATGTTGGTTCTATGAGAACTTGACTCATACTCGGATTCTAGAATAGTTTTACCATTTATATCCATTATTCAATCAAAGTTCAGTTGAAAGAGATATCACTTTATCTTAGCTGTAATAATATACCTACACGTTTATAAAATGAAAGAAGTCGTCATCGTAAGTACTGCTAGGACACCCATTGGAAGCTTTAATGGATCGTTAAGTAGTATAAGTGCCACAAAACTTGGAAGTATTGCCATAAAAGGTGCTTTAAATAAAATAAATTTGGAGCCAAACCAGGTTCAAGAAGTATATATGGGATGTGTTCTTCAAGCGAACGTTGGAATGAACCCAGCGCGGCAATCTGCATTAGAAGCTGGTCTTTCAGTAGAAGTTCCATGCACCACGGTAAACAAGGTTTGCGCTTCAGGGATGAAATCAATATCTCTTGCTGCGCAGTCAATTCAATTAGGTCATATGGATATAGTGGTCGCTGGAGGCATGGAGAACATGAGTCAGGTCCCTCATTATCTACCAGGAAGTAGATCAGGGTTTAAGTTCGGGAACACAAACCTTGTAGATGGGATCATAAAAGATGGTTTATTAAATGTATATGACCAAAATGTTATGGGAGTTTTGGCCGATCGATGCGCTGATAAATACGAATTTTCTAGAGAGGATCAGGATAAATATGCTCTTCAAAGCTATAAGCGGAGTTCCGAAGCATGGAAAGAAGGAAAATTTAATGAAGAAGTTGTTCCAGTTGAAATTAAAGATCGACGCGGAAATATAACAATTGTTCGTAAAGATGAAGAGTTTGAAAATATTAATCCTGAAAAAGTATCAAAACTACGTGCTGCATTCACAAAAGAAGGTACTGTTACGGCTGCCAATGCGTCTACTTTAAATGATGGTGCAGCTGCAGTAATATTAATGTCAGCAGAAAAAGCTTTAGAATTAAAATTAACTCCTATTGCAAAAATAGCTGCCTATGCAGATTCATCTCATGACCCGGAGTGGTTCACAACAGCACCATCGAAAGCCGTTCCAAAAGCTATTGAAAATGCTGGTTTAAAAATCAAAGACATCGATTTTTTTGAGTTAAATGAGGCATTCTCTGTGGTTGGACTAGTCAATATGAAAATACTGGGCATAAATCCCAGTATTACAAACTTAAACGGTGGAGCTGTTTCTCTTGGACACCCACTCGGATGCAGTGGAGCAAGAATAGTAGTTACACTATTAAGCGTCTTACAGCAAAATAATGGTCGCT
>MDTF01017564.1_pt1 | contig 19493 bp, 14 predicted proteins | sample 811191 | NCBI WGS metagenome assembly MDTF01 (sample SAMN05326649, study PRJNA326480) | marine metagenome | isolation source: seawater | place: Southern Ocean | collected 2011 | reverse complement strand
TGGGTTTGGTGGCATCTAACGATACATCGTATTTGATTCCACTTGGGAAACCAGTTGATAGATCGTCCATTTCAGTTTTTAGCTGATCAGCTAAATCAACCGCGTTAGATCCGGGAGACTGATAAACAGATATAATGGCGCAATCTTTACCATTCAATCGAGTGAAAGTATTGTACGTTTCAACACCCAATTCAACACGGGCAATGTCTCTAATCCTAACCTGACTCCCATCAGCAGATGTTCTAACAACTACGTTTCCAAATTCCTCTTCGCTAATCAAACGCTCAGGCATTCTAACCGAATAGGTATACTCGGTTCCGGCAGGAGCAGGCTCGGCTCCAAACTTTCCGCCCGGAACAATAACGTTTTGCTTCTGAATGGCCGATGTGATTTCTGGAATGGTAATTCCCAATTTTGAAAGCACATCTGGTTTTACCCAAATACGCATACTGTAATCACTGGCGCCTAAAACATCAACACGACCAACACCTTTAATACGTGCCAATTGATCTTTGATATTGATGATAGCGTAATTCCCTAAGAAGTTTTGATCGTAGAAATCATCATCTGCCGAAAGCGTAATTAGCATGAGGATATTCGGCATCGATTTTTGGGTTTTTACACCGATACGCTTTACATCTTCAGGTAGTTTTGGCGTTGCTGCTGCGGCACGTGTTTGTGTATAAACCGTGTTCATATCTGGATCGGTACCCACATCAAAAGTGATGTCGATGGCCATCGTTCCGTCATTGGCATTGGTAGATTTCATGTAAATCATGTTCTCTACCCCGTTGATTTCTTGCTCGAGTGGCGATGCTACAGATTGCTCAACATTAATGGCGTTTGCACCCGTAAATGCAGTGCTTACACGTACAACTGGAGGTGTAATGTTGGGATATTGTTCGAAAGGAAGTCCGAGGATGGATACCCCTCCAACAACTACCATAAAAATGGCAATAACAATTGCCACAATGGGTCTTTTTACAAAGAAAATGTGATCAGGTTGATTACTCATTTTTCAGCGTATTTAGATTGAAAAACAGTATCAAACGGAGCAATGGTTAAGCCTTGCTTCATCAATTGTAATCCTTCAAAAACAATTTTTGATTCTTTGTTAATTCCGCTATTTACGATGTAATAATCCTTGTATTCACCTTGAATTTGAATGGGAGTTTGAGCAACTTGATTACTATCATTTACTGCCCAAACAAAGAAATTTCCTTGAAATTCAAATACACTTCTTTGTGGAATGAGTAGCGCATTTGGAATGTGGCTCATGGTAGCTCGTACTCGGCCAAACTGACCAGGGCGAATCAATTGATCTGGATTTGGGAATGAGCTTTGAATAATGATTGCTCCTGTTGATTCATCAACACCGCGATCGATAAAATCAACTTTTCCGTGATGATTGTACACAGAGCCATCGCCAAGAATTAATTCCAAATCTCTATTGGCGTCTCTTTGCGCTTCTCTACCAGAATCGCTGAGGTTTAGAAGACCTTTGGCTAAAATGAGGTAATCGTTTTCGGTAATGTAAAAATCAACTCGAATGGTATCGATTTGCGAAACGGTATTCAGAATTACTGGATTTGGACTTCTACCAACAAACTCACCAACCTTTGCAACGGTTTTTCCGATCAGGCCATCAATGGGAGATTTGATTTCGGTATACCCCAAGTTGATGTTGCTGATCTGAACGCCTGCTTTTGCTGCTTGTACGTTGGCTTCAGCGGCATCTCGCTGTGCAATGGCAGCATCTAAATCGGCCTTACTTACGGCATTGATATCTGCCAACGGTTGGATTCTTTTCAGGTCGTTTTCTGCTTTAACTAAAGCAACTTGAGCCTCGGCTAGTTTACTTTGAGATTCGGCTACGGATGCTTGAAAAGGTTGCGCATCTATGGTGTAAAGCAACTGCCCTTTTTTAACTCTTCTACCTTCGTTAAAGTGAATTCCTTCAAGGAATCCTTCAACACGAGCACGAATGGGAATGTCAACCATTCCGTATACGTTACCCACAAATTCTTTTTTGAGATCAACATCCTGCACAGTAGTTTTTACGACAGGAATATCCACTGGTTTTTGCTGAGGAGCTTCTTGTTTGCTTTGACAAGAAAAAGCAATTATCCCAGTGAATAGGATAGTTAAATAGCGATTCATTCAAGTTAGGTTTTTGTTATACCAAACCTAATGAATTTTTGAGTGTAAAAAACTGATTTAATACAGGTTGCGGATTATTTTAAGGTAAAGGAATTATAGTTTTTTATATTCTTCATAGATCTCTTTCAAAAAGCTACCACCGCCTTCAGCATTTAACCATTTTTTGGTTTCAGGATGAATTAACATCATTGTTTTAGCATGAATCAAGTAAATATTATCAGACTTGGGATAGAAACCGAAATCATAAAATGTGGAGATCAAGCCATTTTCAAATTCAATAATTACAGAGTTTATTTCTTGCTCTGAATTTTCGCTACTTCTTTCATAACGTACGTAGTTGGTGTCTGAATCGAATGTAAATAAGTAGGTTTTGTTTCTTTTTTTGTGCTCTGTTACTTTATATTGGATAGTGCTATCTGCGGTTGTTATTTTCTCAACGGTTTTGTTCTTGAGCCATTTTTCTGGAGTAGAAATTTGAACGAGAAATGGATGCGCTATCAGGTGGTATAATTTAAAAAATCGATTATTAATGTTCCTTTTGAACTTTTCATATTTCACATTTTGAGAACTGTATTTTAAATCGGTGTACTGTCCTAGAGCATATTTTTCAGTTCCCCAAGCATATTCTTTTTGTCGATAGATTCCATCCAATTTTTCTATGCTGTTGGAGTCTTTGATTTCAACATGTAATTCAAAATTCTGAAGGGTGTCAGCAGTATATATTTTGGCTTGTGCTGTGTTCAATAGATTGGCCAGTAGTTTTGTGTGATCAACTCCAACCTCAAATGAAAATGAGCCTAATACTACAACAGGATTTTCCCAGTAAAACGAGATGAATGAACTATCAATTGGGAGAATGGTGTCTAATACAGGCGTCTTTACCAATCGGAATGAGTCTTTTACGTTAGTTTGAAAAACACAGATTCCTGATTTATTGGTTAGGCCTAGTTTTTCACCATCCACATAGATTTCAAACCCAGATAAACCGAATTGTTTAAAGGGTGTTTTCAGTTGGAATTCTACCAATTGAGCAGATGCTGACATGGGTAGAAAAAGAAGTAGTAGGTTGATCAATCTGTTCATAAATTCAAAGAAATAAAAAACCCGACTCACATTAGATATCAGTCGGGATTTAGGGTGTTATTACTCAGGATGGGGGGAGTCCTGTAGTTAATAGATGTGATCAGCTTTTAGGAATTGGCCATACGTTTCTATGCCAAATTCTGGTGAGAAATCACCATTTTGCCAGGCGATTTTTCCATTAATCATGGTCATGCTTACAGCTTTGTCGTTTCGGTTTACCAATCGGTTGCAACCGTGTAAAAATTCGGCTTCATGGTATTCGTGAACTTCATCAGTCAGATTGTCAAAATCTATGATATTAATATCAGCACGTTTTCCTTCTGCTAAATGACCAGCATCTAGGTTGAAGAAATCGCCAATTTCTTTGGTTAAACGCCATACCGTTTTTTCATAACTCATTATCGGCTCACCACGCTCATGCGAATCTTTTACGTATTTGATAACTCGCAACGGGAAGTTGTAAAAAGCCATGTTGTTGATGTGAGCACCAGAATCGGCAAATCCGATAATTCCGTTGAGGTCGTTATATAACGGTTTATATCGTGTTGGATCTTGATTTCCAATGGTTGTTTCCCATTCAATTTGCTTGTCCATTTCAATCACCAAATCCAAGAATGTATCCACTGGATGTTGGTTACGTTCATTGGCAATGTCCATGAATGATTTTCCAATCCATGATTTATAAGGCTCGGGAGCATTTCGAACGTAGGCATCGCCAAAATCTTTTTGCCAAACTTTTGGTGCTAACTTGTTTCCGTAGTTTTTCTTGAATTTTTTGCGATACTCAGGATCAGATAACGTCATATCGCGTTTGTTGGGATCTTTAGATAGGTGAATGGCTAACTCTCCTGCTGGAAATTCTTCGAAAATCACTAATTCCATTCCCTGAGCGAGCACTCTAAACGGAACAGGAAAGGCTTGCATTCTGAAGTCGGCTCCCATCAGTTTGTTAAAGAAAGAAGATAGACCACTGATTAAACTTCGGATGTAAGGATCGCCCTTTAAATCCATCATAGCAACCATAGAAGTCTTCAACTTTTTGCGCCAGAAGAATGCGCTACTTTGAGTCATGTACCAAAGTGCAGCAACTCGATTAACCAAATTGGGTACACCTTGTAAATGAGCCTCTCTTCTGCGTACAATTTTGGTTAGCGCATGCCTTTCGCTCATTTTAGAATATGCCGCTGGAAGTAATTTTGACCAGTGTCTGCCATCCATTTTATCCCACGGATTGTGCTGCATAGAAATACCAATGAAGCCTTCATCTAAAGCGTCTTCTAGATATTGCTTCATTTTATCAATTTCTGCTTTCGTTGGTTTTTCCTTCTCGTTTAATGAGCGATCAATTCCCATTACTGCAGCTCTGATATCTGAATGGCCCAAGAACGAAGCAACATTTGGTCCAAGCGGTAAGCGGTTGATGTGATCTACCCAGCCTTTGGCATTGTTCCAGCTTTTTTGTTTGACTAGAATGGGATTTAATACCTCACGCGGAAACGCTTCAACACGCGTAAACATGTCGCAGCAATCTTCCACATCGGCATAAACGAATGAAAGAGAGCAGCCACCCACAACTACGGTAGAAACACCGTGTCTCACCGATTCGCCAAGTCCGGGTTTAACCAGCATTTCACCATCATAATGTGTGTGATTATCTATAAAACCTGGAGTTACCCATTTTCCTGTTGCATCTATCACTTTAGCCGTTGGATGATTAATAGGTTGCTCTGAAATTTTGGAAATAATACCATCCTCCACAAGGATGTTGGCTTGCCGAGCAGGATTTGGTGTACCATCGAACACCAATCCATTGGCAATTATGTACGCGTTCATAATTGATTGATTAGGAAGTTTGTGGGAAGTTACAAATAAAAATGACACAAGTGTCAATAATTTAGTTGGGGATGAAAAAGTATCTTTACAAAATCAATCAAAACGTCCCCAAAAAACTCCAGATGAAACCAAAGGTATTAACCCTAAGAGAGCAAAAGAAGAAAGACCGTAAAGAGCAGATTTTAACAGAGTCTATGCAATTGTTTGCCGAGAAGGGGTTTGACAATACCACCATTGCAGATATTGTTGAGGCGTGCGGAATGGCCAGAGGTACATTTTACAATTACTACACCGATACGCAAACCATTTTAGAGGAGTTGATTCAACAAATCAACAACCGAATTATTGATTTGGTAAAATCCATTCGAAAAGAGAATTCTAGTTTAGAAGACTTTACTTTAAAATCGTTTCAGGCCTTTTTCGAAATGGTATCAACGCCAGAGTTAGCAGCTTTCAATCACAACAACCAAAGTCATATTCGCACAGTTTCGTATTCCAGTAACAGTATGAAGTTGTTGATTGAAATTTTAGTTGAGGAGCTTAAAAAACAACCTGAAATTAAGCTCAAACAAGATTTAGATTTTCAATTACTCACGGTAATGATGGTTTCAGGTGCTTCAGAGGTTTTTCTTCACATCAGACAATCAGAGATTGAAGTCGACATCAATTACCTCGCTCAGTTTATGACTCACGTGTTCTTGCACGGAGTAACAAAATAACTCCCCCGAATCTTACAGTTGGGTTTATGAACACGAATTAAAAAATACGTGTATCAGGATTGTAGTGCGTTAATTTTTGGTTGATTCGAAAGTAAAAACTAAAAATATCAGAACATACCCCCTAAAAATATAGGCTATGATTTAAAAAAATATATTTTTGAGTGCATCAACCCCTGTTGGGGAACAGGGTTGTAACCGTGTATAAATAAAATCAAGCTCAAAGTATCGCGACTATGTCAAAACAACTTCGTTCATTCTATGCGAAAATCAGTCTAACCTTTGTTGTATTAATCAGCATTCTTGCTGCTCTTTATCCTGCGGAGCATCCAGATGCAACTGGCGACATGTTTAATCATGGAGATATAGCCTGGTTGATAACCGCAGCTGGATTGGTGTTGTTGATGACTCCGGGTCTTTCTTATTTCTATGGAGGAATGGTTTCTTCAAAAAATGTGATTTCTACTATGCTTCAAAGTTTTGTGGCGTTGGGAGTAATCAGTTTGATCTGGTACGTTGTAGGATTCAGTTTGAGTTTCGGAGATAGCATTGGTGGATTTATAGGAAATCCAGCCACTTTTTTCCTGTTTGATGGTGTTGGAACGGCCTCACATCCGAGTATTGGCTCTTCCATACCTTTTGTTTTGTTTGCTGCTTTTCAATTGAAGTTTGCCATTATTACTCCAGCACTCATCACAGGAGCTTTTGCAGAGCGTGTTCGCTTTTGGGGATACATGCTTTTTATGGTTCTTTTTAGTTTATTGATTTACACTCCGCTAGCTCACTGGACTTGGCATCCAGAGGGATTTTTATATCAATGGGGAGTGCTTGATTTTGCAGGTGGAACGGTAGTCCACATTTCTGCGGGAATGGCTGCGTTGGCAGGAGCCTTGTTTTTAGGAAGAAGAAAAGTACATGTTGAAAATGGTGGGCAAGAGACACCTGTAAACATACCATATGTCATGTTAGGAACCGGGTTATTGTGGTTTGGTTGGTTTGGATTTAATGCCGGATCAGCATTAGCCGCAGACTCCCTCGCGGTAACCTCCTTTGTGAATACTAATTTAGCCTCGGCTGCAGCGATGATAACTTGGTTACTATATGACTCTGTTCAAGGCCGTAAACCTTCTGCTTTGGGCGGTTCAATTGGTGCTGTTGTTGGTTTGGTAGCCATTACACCAGCCGCTGGATTTGTAGATTACGGAGCTAGTGTTGCTATTGGTGTTATTGCCAGCATGGTATCCAACATTGCTGTACACATTAAATCTAAATCTGCTTTAGACGACACGTTAGATGTGTTCCCGTGTCACGGTATCGGTGGAATGGTTGGAATGCTTTTAACAGGAGTGTTTGCAACCGATGGTGGATTGATTACCGGAGAAACAGATTTATTTTTAAAGCATCTTTTAGCGCTAGTTATCGTAAGTGTATTTACATTCGGAGGATCGTACCTGCTTTATTATGTGGTAAATGCGATAATTCCGATGCGAGTTACACCAGAACAAGAAGAACTTGGTTTGGATTTAACACAGCACAACGAACATTATTTAAACATCTAAATTTTAGGCCTTATGACCATTTTTGATGCAATTTCGAAACTTGCGAAAAGAATCGCTTCGACAGTAGAATCGCTGACACAGTTAAACCAACAGCCAACCCATACCACACGCCCATTGCCCCTTTATGTAAGACAATCCCAAACACGTAACCCAAGGGTAAGGCGATAATCCAATAGGCTATAAAAGTTATAATGGTTGGGGTTTTAACGTCAGTTAAGCCCCTCAATGCCGCCAAAGCAATAGCCTGAAATCCATCACTCAATTGAAACATAACGGCAATCAACAAGAGTTGAGAAGCAATGGTTGTTACCTCTGAATTTTGAATGTAGAGTAGCGGAAGTGCATCTTTAAAAACCAAGAAGATCACACCAAATAACACCATCACAACTGTGGCAATCTTATAGGAAGTTACTGAGGCGACTTTTAAGTTGTGAAAGTCTTTCCTTCCCAATTGATTTCCTACTCTTACCGTTGTAGCAGCAGCTAAGCCTGAAGCAATCATATAGCTGATACTTGCCAAACTAATAGCAATGTTGTGTGCAGCCTGTGCTTCTGGAGATATCCAGCCAGTCATCATTGATGCAAATGCAAATGCTCCAACTTCAAAAATCATTTGCAAACCAGTAGGAATTCCAATTTTTATCAAGCGACTACTCAGTAGTTTATCCCATCCTTTCCAAACAATATTTCTCCAATGATGAGCAAAAGGTTCTTGTTTCATCACATAAATCAAGAATGGAATAAACATAACCCAGCGAGAGATAAAGGTTGCCCATCCAGCACCAACTAGGCCCATTTCAGGAAACCCCCATTTACCATAAATCAATAAGTAGTTGAATCCAATATTTATGGTATTTCCGATCAAAGTCATGATCATGGCGGGTTTGGTAATTGAAAGTCCCTCTGTAAACTGACGAATACTGAAGAACAACATCATCGGAACCATACCCAAATTGAGGGTGAATAAATACTCAGAAGCTGCTTCGGCAACACGAGGATCTTGCCCCATGTTGTTGATGTTCATGAGAAACACCTGCACAATGGCCATCAAAATAAAGCCTAAAACACCGCTGAGAATCAATGCATGTTTTAATATAGCAGCAATACGATGCTCGTTTTTTTCGCCAACGGCATTAGCAATAAGCGGACTGATGGAAAAGTTAGCACCGATCCCAAATATCATTACCACCACAAAAATACTGTTGGCCAAAGTAGCAGCAGCCAACGGAATAGTGCCGAGCTGCCCAACCATAATGCTGTCGGCTTGCCCAACCATTACCTGGCCAAATTGACTCAACATAACAGGGTAAGCCAATTTCCATGTTTTAATGTAATGCCACTTTTTTCTGATTTTCATAGCTGTAAAGAAAAGCGTGCAAATGTACACCCTTCAATTTCATTTTAGGATGTTTTACAAATGGCAAACGGTGTTAATTAATTTGAAAATTATACATCTATTGGGTTAACACTCAGGTTTTCAATGGATATTTGAAAACTTTAAAGATAGGGTCAATAGGAAGTAAATTTAGCTACTTTTGTCGCCCTTTAGAACAAAGAGATAAGCATTATAAAAACGTGGAATATCCAAACTCAATCGGTTCAAAGCTGCCCAAAGTAGGATCTAGCATTTTCTCAGTAATGAGTAAGATGGCTCAGGAATTTGATGCGATTAATTTATCTCAAGGTTTTCCTGATTTTCCGGTTTCTGAAGAACTAATCAACTTGGTTCATCGCGAAATGATGGCCGGAAATAACCAATATGCACCAATGGCAGGTGTGGCTCCTTTGCGCAACCAAATTGCTCATAAAGCTCAGTTGCTTCATGGTGTTGAGTATAACCCAGATACTGAAGTTACAGTTACTGCTGGCGCTACTCAAGCCATCTACACAGCTATTCAAGCTGTAATTCGAGAAGAAGACGAAGTCATCATATTTACTCCCGCTTACGATTGTTACACACCTGCTATTGAGTTAGCAGGAGGTAAAGTGGTAAATGTGCCACTGCGTAGCCCTGAGTTCCAAATTGATTGGGATGAGGTTAAGAAGTTGGTGAATCGCAGAACGCGAATGATACTAATCAATACGCCTCATAATCCAACAGGAACTATTTTGTCTGAAGACGACATGGAGCAGTTGGAGCGTATCACTAGCGGAAACGATATCATTATTTTAAGTGATGAGGTTTACGAACACATCATTTTTGATGAACAAAAACACGAAAGTGTTTCTAGATATCCAGCTTTAGCTGAACGCAGTTTTGTAGTTGGTTCTTTTGGAAAAACATTTCACGCAACAGGCTGGAAAGTAGGTTACATTTTAGCTCCCGAAAACTTGATGCGCGAATTTCGTAAAGTGCACCAATACAACGTATTTACAGTGAATACGTCAGTTCAATTGGCTTTAGCTGAATTTATGAAGAACTCTGAGAATTACATGCACATTTCCAATATGTATCAAGAGAAACGTGATTTTTTCTTGAGTAAATTGGAAGGTTCTAAATTCAAAGTGATTCCAACTTCAGGTACTTATTTTCAGCTGTTAGACTACAGTGAAATCAGTGATGAAAAAGATACTGAATTTGCCGAAATGCTCACCAAAAAGCATAAAGTGGCTTCAATTCCTGTATCTGTTTTCTATCATAATCCTACACAAGATCAAATTTTACGTTTTTGCTTCGCTAAAGAGAATGAAACTCTAGAAAAAGCTGCTCAAATTCTGGCTAAGCTATAACTTCGCAGCCTCATGCTCGAAGATGGTAAGCATAAGATCGATCAGTGGCTCAAAGTATTTCTGATATGGCGAGTTAAGCACCTGAAACACAAGCAATTCATTTACATCTTGAGTGTTGTCATTGGATTGTTGTCTGGATTGGCGGCTGTAATCCTCAAAAACTTAGCGCATTGGGTTGAGTTGTTGCTGATAAGCACTGATTTAGAAGATGTATCTGATCTAACACTTTTCTTTACTCCATTAATAGGAATCTTCTTAGCTGTTTTTGTTACCAAAACGTTGATCAAAGCCAATATTGGTCACGGTATTCCCAATGTGTTGTACGCAATTTCTAAGGGAAATGCCAATATGAGTAAAAAGGGGATGTATGCTTCTGCATTAACCTCAGTTTTAACTGTTGGTTTTGGTGGATCGGTTGGACTTGAAGGTCCATCGGTTGGAACAACGGCAAGTATTGGATCTAATTTGGGTCAGCTGCTCAAATTGAACTATAAAACAAAGGTGTTACTCATGGCTTGTGCTTCGTCTGGAGCTATTGCTTCATTGTTCAAAGCACCTATTGCTGCAATCATTTTCTCGTTAGAAGTAATAATGATTGATTTATCAGCAGTGTCATTAATCCCACTGCTTTTAAGCACCATTGCAGCCAATCTTACATCTCGTTTATTTTTAGGTGAAGAAGTGTTATTCCATTTTGAATTGATGGAAGATTTTGATGCGTCCAAAACAGTGTTTTATGTCTTGCTGGGTATGGTTTCAGGGTTGGTTTCTGTTTACTTCACTCGTTCATATTTCTACATTGGCACTTGGATGGAGCGCATCAAAAATGGCTATGTAAAGGCGCTGATTGGTGGATCTATAGTAGGGGCACTAATTTACATTTTCCCTCCTCTTTTTGGTGAGGGTTACTCTACTGTTAATCAATTGATTCAGGGAGATGAAGACTTAATGCTAGACAACATTCATTTCATCCCTAACTTGGATGAATTTTGGGTAGTGATGTTGGTGTTGTTCGCGATTATCGTATTCAAAACTTTAGCTACTGTTTTAACACTTAAAAGTGGAGGTGTTGGAGGTATTTTTGCACCTGCACTATTCCTAGGAGCTGGAACGGGTTATACGTTCAGTAAGTTGGTAAATGTTGTTACAGGTACATATCTATCATCAAGCAATTTTACGTTAGTTGCCATGGGTGGTTTAATGGCTGGAGTATTACAAGCTCCGCTTACAGGTATCTTCTTGATAGCCGAATTAACCGGTGGTTATGATTTGTTTTTACCGCTAATGATAACCAGTTCAATCGCTTTTATCACGGTTAAATATTCAACACCATACTCCATTTATACGCGCCAATTGGCTAAGAGGGGAGAGCTACTAACACATCACAAAGACCGAGCTGTTTTAACCTTAATGAATTTGAAGAATGAAGTTGAAACAAATTTCATTCGTGTAAAGCCCTATCAAACCTTGGGTGATCTAGTAAAGGCTATTGCTAAATCTGATCGTAACCTATTTCCCGTAATTGATGATGATGACTTATTCTTAGGGGTTGTTACTTTAAATGACGCACGTAAAGTGATGTTTGATCATGAAAAACATGATAAGATTAAAGTACATGAACTAATGACTTCTGCTCCTGAGTTTATATACAGAGAAAATAGCATGGAGGAAGTAATGCGCAAGTTTGATCATTGTGGTGCGTGGAACTTACCTGTAATTGATTCTGAAGGAAAGTATATAGGCTTTGTATCTAAGTCTAAGTTATTCAGTGCATACCGAAAAAGGCTCAAAGATTTTTACGAAGAATAGTGTTTTTAAACAAAACCTTCACGGCTGTTTAACGTTTCTAAAATCGTATTTCTTTTAACTTTGAGTACCGAAAAAATCCTGTCATGATTGTATTGCAAATATTAATGTGGGTGGTCATTTCCATCGCAGCATTAATTCTCCTAATCTATATCGTTGAGCCCAGTTTATTAGCTATTCCTTTCTCTTTCTTTATGTCGATGTTTTTCAAAAACAAACCTTTTGTTGATGTCGATAAATATTTTCCTGAGCATAAATTATTGAAAGATAACTGGAAGGTTATTCAAGAGGAATTGGCTGAAATTTTAAAGCATCAAAATAACATCCCGAAATTTCATGAAGTGGATAAAATTCAAACCATGATTTCGGCAAATGATGATGTTCCCTGGCGAACTTTCATTTTTCAGGCGTATGATAATTGGATGGAAGCTAACTGTGAGCAAGCACCAAAAACGGCAGCGCTTTTAAAGCAAATACCGGGAATTACAACCGCTATGTTCTCCATCCTAGGACCAAACAAACATATACCTCCACATCGTGGGTTTTACAAAGGTGTTTGGCGTTACCATTTAGGTTTGGTAATACCTGAAGATGGTGAGTGTTATATCTTAAATGGTGGACAAAAGTACAGTTGGAAAGAAGGAGAAGACGTTTTATTTGACGATACATTTAACCACCAAGTTTGGAATAAAACCAATGAAACACGTGTAGTCCTTTTCTGCGATGTATTCCGTGAGGATTTACCCAATTTCTTTAAGCCTTTGAACCGCTACGTATTCAAGAAAAGAGTAGAATCTCCAAGACTTAAAAAAGCTGTTCAGAAAGCAGAGGTGGCTAGAGATATTTAATCATCATAAGTTAAGTCGAAGCTTTTTACAACGTACATGGTGATTGGAATATCACAATATGTAGGTGGTGTCCACGCAGGCATCTTTTTCATGACTTGAAGTACTTCTTCATTCATTGCAGGACTCATTCCGCTGATGATTTCAAAGTCACCAAGCATTCCTAGTTCATTAACTGAGAATTGAATAATTATTACACCTTTCTCATTTAGACTTTTAGCCTTGGATATTAGATAACCATAAGTATCAAAGTAGAATTTTTCATCCCCTCTTTCGTAAGGAAAAATAGGCCAGCGCAGTTTGGGGTAATAATCAAAACCAAGCTCATTATATTGACGCATCTTGTCTTCGTGTAAAGCTCGGTGTGCAGGCAGTTCCATTCCTGGGAGTGGTGGAGTGTAGAATGTAATGTTTCTAGACCCCATGATGAATTCTCCGCTAGAATTGTAGATTCTCCATCCATTTCTAAACCCGTTATTATGTATGGTGTACCAACCTTCTAAAGGAGATTGATCAACTATTCGAGCGTGTTTTTCTGTGGGAACCCTCATTTTTTCGGTTTCAAGTTCCTGACCAAGTTGGTTAAATCGACTAATTTTTAATGTGCTATCCGAGTTTGTGATTTTTCCTTTTGAAGTAAGCTTTCCAGAAATGGTTGAATATGTTTTGTGAGATCCTTCGTTTGTTTGCTCATTATACTCGGCTTCGCCAATAACCTCTCCGTACTGATTGTAGTGTTTTTCTTTGCTGATGATGGTTCCATCATCTTGGTAATAGGTTTCGTATTCTATGTTTCCACCCGTTTTGTGAAGCGTTGTTTTTTTATTTCCAAGGTTAATTGAGTCGTATTCCGTTTCTGTTTGGAGATGGTAATACTTGTTGTATTCCTCCCAATGTCCACTGCGAAACCCGTTCTTATATTCTTCTTTTGATCTAACTTTTCCTGTAGTAAAATAATAGGTTCCTTTACCGTGTCTAAAGCCGTTTTTATAAGTCTGTGTGTGGTACAAAATTCCGTTTGGATAATATCTGCGAAGCATCCCATTTCCATCATCAAAACCACCAGTTACTCGAGGCTGTCCGTTATGTGTTCTAAGTTGAACAACATCCCACAGAAGTCCATTTTTATAGATCATTTCTTCCCACCTCGTTCCATTGTCGTGGTATAGGATTGAAGATCCTTCACGGTATCCGTTGATTAGCTCGTCATAGGTGAATATCTTTTTGTTTTTGTAATATAAAGAGATGAATTGCAGGTTGTTGCCGTCAACTCTCTTTTGATTGATATTGTATCGTACACGTTCCTTTTCATCGTAAAGAATACCTTGTGTTAACATGGAATCAGCGAATAGGAACTCTGCTTGTTTTCGGTGTTTTTTGTTGTTGTAATATCCTTTCCAAACTCCAGTTGGAAAGCCATTTTCATATTCAATTTCAGCTAACACTTCACCTGTTCCGTTGTATCGAGTCCATTTACCGTGAGGTTTTCCGTTGGCAAACTCTCCCTCAACCATGGTTCTTCCAGATTGATAGAACCTCTTCCATTTACCAGTTTTTTCACCATAGCTATATTCGCCCTCAACCCAACGTTTACCTCTAAAAAATTGGGTAAACTTACCATGAGGAACAGTTGTATCGGATTTTAATAAATACAGGTTTACAGACACTACGGGGCTAAATTCGTACTGTCTTCTAATTGTTTGTTGGGAGAGAAGTGTGAAAGCTGTAGAACCTATAAGAAGTATGGTTAAAATGAATCTTTTCATTACAACGCCAATTTAGCTATGAAATAGCAGATTTAAAAGTAAAATCTATGATATATCTCATCGCGAATTATTGTAAGTTCGGTCTGCTGGATCAACTGGATGTGAAAAGCTTGAAAATCACACAGCTTGAAAAATAAACTCCTAAAAATAGCTATCAATGGTTTGCGAACATTTGTGATACCTGCTTCGCTTTTCGTTGTTTCTTTTTTAGTAGTTGATGGTTACGGAAAGGCCTTTTGGGGTGAGTTTATTGCTCAAATGTTGTTCATTAATTTAACGGCTCATGTATTGCAGTGGGGAAATAAAGATCAGTTGATTCGGTCTTTTAGTAACAGTCCGGCTTCATTACCCAAACTGTTTTATTCCAACTACTTTACTCGAAGTCTATTTCTAATTCCAGCCTTTGCCATATTGCTATTTATTAGCCCCAACTTCGGCTATTTTGGCTGGTTGGTTTTGTGGTTGGTCTCTCAGTTTATTTACCAATCTGCTGAAAGCTTGATTGTTTATTCCAGAAGGTTTGGTGTTCAGGTAATCATTGAGCTGCTTTCATTTTCAATCTTGTTTCTATTTGTCTGGCAAACCAATTTGAAAGCTCCTGATGATTTAATTTTCATATTCAGCATTGCTACAGCAGTAAAGGCCTTGGGAGTTCTAATTGCTTTATTTCCTAAACCTGTAAAAGCTTTAGTTTCATTTAAAGAGTTAGCATTGGGGTTGCCCTTTTTCATCATTGGATTTAGTGGATTAATTCAGTCGCGAGTAGACCAATACATCATTGCTTTGTTTTGTGAGAAATCTGTGGTTGGAACTTATCAGATATTTCTTTCAGCGTTCATCTTGATTCAGTCATTTAGCTCAATCATTATCGTTCCATTTCAAAAGATGTTATTCCGAATCAATGCTCAAACCTACAATCGTTTTCAATTAAAAGTATCGTTATTGGGTGCTGTTTTGGTTGTATCAATTGGAATAATTGTTTCATCGATTTTGGCTTTTTATTATCAATTAAATATAGACTGGAAGTTCTATCTAGTGGGGATTTTTTTGAGTTATCCGCCATTTGTATATGTGCCAATAATCTTTATTTACTACAGGCTAAAAAAAGAGAAAGAAGTTATTTGGGTTAATTATCTGGGAGCAGGGTTTAACTTACTAATGACTTTGGTTTTGGTATATTCGGGTAATCCTTTCGGTGCAATAATAGCTTCATGCATTGCCCAGTGGATGATGCTGTTTTGGTATTCATATCGAAAAAAATCACTGATAAATGCCGTTGAAATGTCCCATATGTAATAGTCCTATTTCAAAAGAACTGATTTGTTCTAATGGTCATGAATTTTCAGAAGATGGAGGAGTTATTCAATTGTTCACTCCTGAATTCAAGAGTACGTTTTCTGACTGGTTAATAGATTTCGAAAAAGTACATTCCAATAAATTAGAAAAGTTAGATTTTGAGCACCTCCCTCAATCTGGATTAGAAAGAGATTACCATACTTGGAAAAGCCGAGAAATAGATATTGAGTTAATAAAGGGGTTGCTGAATAGGTCGAATAAATCTGCCTTAGATATTGGTAGTTGGAATGGCTGGTTAGCCAATTGGTTTTCTAAGAGGGGATTACATGTAACGGCAGTTGATTACTTCAGGCATGAATTAGACGGATTGAAAGCACGCAAGTTCTATTCTAATCCGAATTGGACTTCAATCCAAATGGATTTAGAGAAACTGGAGATTATTGATGAGAAATTTGACCTCATTGTATTGAATAGGTGTTTCCCGTATTTTACGGATGTAGATAAAATGCTGGATTATTGTAAAAATCACCTCAAACCAAATGGAGTTATTTTCATTTCAGGTTTAAATGTAGATACTCAAAAACCTGCTTTGCCAAATCAAACATTAGAACTGGAAGAAACCTTTCACAAAAACTCGAATAAACAGTTCTTTTTCAAAGAATTCAAAGGATATACTGATCTGGGAGATGTAAAGCACCTTTCAGAAAAAGGGTTTGAAGTTAGTCTGTATCCAGGCTTCAAAAACAAACTGAAAAAAATATTGAATAGGGGCTTAGTTACCTATTATGCAGTTTACAGAAACAAAAAATCCCGTCCAAATCGAGTTTGAACGGGATTGTATCTAACAGTTAATCAGTCTTATAAAGTACCTCTTAACTCTTGTTCTCTTTCAATAGCTTCAAACAACGCTTTGAAGTTTCCTTTACCAAATGATTTGGCTCCTTTACGTTGAATGATTTCGAAGAATAATGTTGGTCTGTCGCTCACTGGCTTAGTGAATAACTGCAACAAATAACCTTCATCATCGCGGTCAATTAAGATGCCCAACTCTTTCAAAGGAGCTAAGTCTTCTTCAATTTCACCAACACGATCTAAAATGTCATCGTAGTAGTTTGAAGGAACATGTAAGAACTCAACTCCACGAGATTTCATTTCAGTTACCGTTTTTACGATATCATCAGTTGCAACGGCAATGTGTTGAACACCGGCTCCGTTGTAGAAATCCAAGTATTCTTCAACTTGTGATTTTTTCTTTCCTTCAGCTGGCTCGTTGATTGGGAATTTGATGCGACCATTTCCGTTGGTCATTACCTTACTCATCAAAGCCGTATATTCTGTAGAAATGTCTTTATCGTCAAATGAAACCAATTGAGCAAATCCCATCACTTTTCCATAGAATTCGATCCATTTGTTCATCTCGTTCCAACCCACATTTCCTACCATGTGATCGATGTATTTCAAGCCAGTAGTTGCTGGTTGAAATTCACTGTTCATAGGTTTGTATCCTGGTAAGAAAATACCGTTGTAGTTGCTGCGCTCAACAAAAATGTGAACAGTATCGCCATACGTGTGAATTCCTGAACGAACAACATATCCATTTTCATCTTCCTCACGAACTGGTTCCATGAATGATTTAGCACCTCTCTTGGTTGTTTCCTCCCAAGATTTAGTAGCATCATCAACCCAAAGAGCAACCACTTTAACACCATCTCCGTGTTTAGCTAAATGCTCGTTAATTGGCCCACCCTGCTCCAAAGGAGTAGTTAAAACCAAGCGGATTTTATCTTGCTGTAAAACGTATGAAGCACGGTCTTTCAATCCAGTTTCTAATCCACCGTAAGCTAAATCTTGAAAACCGAAAGCTGATTTGTAATATAGTGCAGCTTGTTTGGCATTACCAACATACAATTCAACGTAGTCAGTACCATTTAACGGAAGAAAATCTTCTGCTTCATCGAAGATCTTTTCCAAGCCTAATGAGGTTGTATCTGTTGCCATAATTCTCTTTTTTGAATGTTGTGTTTTGAAGGTTTTATCTAAAAATAGTTTAATGCTCTAACCAAGATTGGAAATAGCTCTGATCGGCTATGTCCCAAGCCTCTTTGGTAACTTTCAACGGTTTGAAAGTATCAACCATTACCGCTAATTCTTCGGTAGATTTTTGACCAATACTGCGTTCCATAGCACCCGGGTGCGGACCGTGCGGAATTCCAGCTGGATGCAGCGAAATGTGCCCTGCTTCAATATCATTTCGGCTCATGAAGTCGCCATCCACGTAGTAAAGCACTTCATCAGAATCGATGTTACTGTGGTTGTACGGAGCAGGAACTGCCTCAGGATGGTAATCATACAAACGTGGCACGAATGAGCAAATTACAAAGGCATTGGTCTCAAATGTTTGATGTACCGGAGGCGGTAAATGCACGCGACCAGTTAACGGCTCAAAGTCATGAATGGAGAAAGCATATGGATAGTTGTAACCATCCCAGCCTACCACATCAAAGGGATGCGTAGCATACACCAACTCGTGCATCATGTCTTGCTTCTTGATTTTCATCAAGAATTCGCCTTCTTCATCGTGTGTTTCCAAGTTCTCTGGTCTGCGAATATCGCGCTCACAAAATGGTGAATGCTCTAACAACTGACCAAAATAGTTGCGGTAACGCTTAGGCGTGTAAACTGGGCTGTATGATTCAACAATGAACAAACGGTTGTCTTCCGTATCAAATTCCAATTGGTAAATCATACCGCGAGGAACCACTAAATAATCGCCATACGAGAAAGTTAGATTTCCCAGTAAGGTTTTTAAAGTTCCCGTTCCACGGTGAATGAAAATCACTTCGTCAGCATCAGCATTTTTGTAGAAATACTCGGTTGTAGATTGCTTTGGAGCTGCCAAAATGATGTTACAATCGCTGTTGGTTAAAACCGTTTTACGACTGTCCAAATAATCGTTTTCGGGTTTTACTTGAAAACCTCTCAAACGCAACGATTGAATGTTGTTTTCTACCGCTATTTCAGGTTTTACTGAGTACGGTTTCTTTAAAGATTTTACTTGTGTTGGACGGTGCATGTGGTATAAAATAGACGACATGCCGTCAAAACCGATGGTGCCAAACAACTGCTCGTAATAGTAGCCGCCATCCGGTTTTTTGAAGGTGGTGTGCCTTTTATGTGGGATTTTTCCCAACTGATGATAAATAGGCATAAGATTCTTCTTTTTTTGGATTTTCCACAAATATAGCGGCCTCAAACGATTTTGAAGAATTTTAAACCAGTTGAGAACTATTATTGATAAAAAAAGCCCCGCCATTTGGCGGGGCTTAGGCTTATAATTATTCTTTTATCAATTTAACAGTTTGGTTGGTTTGCTTGCCCCTTACCGCCACAACATAAACACCTGCGGGGAGTTGTGAAATGTCTAATTGAGTTTGTGAGCCACTTATCAACTGGTTTACAAAAAGAGCTCCAGAAATACCATACACTTGTATGGTTACTGGTTCATCTTGCTCCCAACTTACTGATACTTTATCTCTAGTTGGATTGGGATATATTTTAAGAATATTATTTGTCTCTGAATGAATAGATTCTTCAACGTTTAAATAAAACTGGGTACTGGTTTGAACTTTTGGAAAATGAAGTTTGTGTAATCTTAAACCTGAATTACCACTACTTATACTTTGAGCTCCTATTATTATT
>MDTF01000678.1_pt1 | contig 19500 bp, 17 predicted proteins | sample 811191 | NCBI WGS metagenome assembly MDTF01 (sample SAMN05326649, study PRJNA326480) | marine metagenome | isolation source: seawater | place: Southern Ocean | collected 2011 | reverse complement strand
TGTCGACGGAGGATGGGAAAGGTCAGAGCCCATTGAACTTGTGTATAAAAAATTACCTCTTTCCAATGTCTTGGCTGTGGCAGACTCACATGAAGTTTTCAACAAGATGACGGGGCTAGAAATAGTTCCGTCTGACTAAAACAATCTACATGAAGTATAAACATTATTACATTCGTAATAATGCTTTTCATATAATTCATTTAATAACATTTAAGTTAAAACGAAGTGTAAGTAGTTTGAGCGTTAGCGATAACTTGTATTAACGAAGTTAAGACATATAAAACACTAAATACAATTAATAAGTAATTTAAGGACTATTCATGAATGTTTATGATATTATAAGCGAAGATAAAATAATTAACGAAGCACCTACTAGTGGTGTTGGTAATGCTGTTAAAGGATTAGCTGGAAAGCTACCTGGTGGTGAACGTATGGCTGGATCTGCTGAAATGGGTAAAGAAGCAAATGAACTATACAAAGTATTAAAAAAATGGCAGGGCATTAACGGCAAGAATGATAAAACTATGACTGACCAAGACTTTGGCGCATTTATGAAACAAAATAAGTTATCTGCGGGTGGAATGACATTACCATCAGGCACGCTTGATAAGAAAACAGTTATGGATGTTTTGAAACAAGCCGCAAAGAATAAACTTACAGGCGGTAATGCGGCTGCAACTCCAGATAAACAACCAGCTGGAACAGCTAAAATAGAACCAACAGTTGGTAACAGTGTATTAGATAAAATGCAAGCTAAAACTGGTAAAACAGGAACTAGTAAAAAAACGCCTGGCGCAAAAGCACCGGCTACAGGTAATGCTCCAGGAACAAAAGCGCCTCCAGTAGGTAAGCCAGCAAAAATTGATCCAAAGTTACAAGCAACTATTGATAGTTTATCAGTTAAGCAAAGAAAAGAATTAGCGGGAATGTTATAATGCAAGTTACTCAAATTACAAGTTTAGAAAAACAAACTATTAATGAAGCACCTAGTATGAAAGATATAAAGAATAAAGTTGCCCAAGGTGCTAAACGTATGTCATCAAAGTTAAAAGGCAAAGGCTCAGCAAGTCAAATGGGCAAAGGTCTTGAAAAACTTGAAAAGGGAGAAGCATTGCCTGCAAACTTAGCAAAGCAACTAGCACCATTTGCTAAAGGATTGCAAGCTATATTTGCAGACGTTGGTCAGTTACAAAAGTTTCAAACACTTATAACACAAGCTGAAAAGAAAGCCGGCGTTGAAAAGAGTGCAACTACTACTACAGATTTTGATCCAAAGAAAGTTCCTAATCCAAAAATTAAGGTAGCACCTGGCGCAGGACAGTTGTTGGATGGCGATGATGGTCAAACTTATATTTGGCAAGGTGCTCAATGGAAAAATAATGCTACCGGTGCTATTGCACCTAAGGAAGTTAGTCCTGGGTTGTCTACTAAGCGAGTAACTAATATAGCTAAAGAAATTAATAAAGCTGGAGTAGGCGAAGCAGTTAAAGCAATGCTTACAGGAACTAAGGCAGCTCCAATTGGTCCAGCAGTACGTTAAACTAAAGGTAGTCCGGACTTTTTGGTGTTTTCGTAATTACTTTTAACAATGTCACTAATGAGTTCTCTATCTTCAGTAGATAACATAAACGCTTCATCCATACTAATACTTCCTCGCATGTGCCACATTATTTCTAATATAGAATGTCGAAACTGCTTTGCTTGGCCTTGTAAGTCTGAAACTTCTTGTAGGATTTGATCAACTGGCCAGTTAACGATCCTTAGGCGAAAAAAGTTGATTGATCAAATACAATCGGAACTTCAAACTCCTTAGGCGCACCAAGTTCAAGTTGTTCTTCAGTTGCAAATACCTTTAATGGCTTTACAGCATGTTTAGTTTTTTCTGTTTCAATATGCTTTGTTATATCTGCAAATACACTTTTATCAGCATTATCAATAAAATCAGTTATGTGAACTCTATTAGTAACCTCAACATTGTCAACTGTAATTGATACAATGCTATTAGAAATCATTCCAACAGTTAAATCTCTAATTTTATTAAACGTTTCGCCAAACAGTTCTAACTTGCGTTCTTGTTCTAAGTCACCGTCGTTAACAATCCTAAACATTCTTTCTTCTTCAAATGTTTGTAGTGCGGCAGAAGTATATTCTTTGTATGTCACAGGTCTAATTTTTACTTGCAGTCCTGGAGTTGTTGTTGGTACATCTTCAACAAACTCCTCAACACCAACTGTTTCTAGCACTTGGCGTAAGTCCATTTGAAAGTTGTTTGCTTCTGTTGTGTTTGGTGCAGTTACTTCTACGTCCATTGTTGGACCATATGTTGCAATTCTAATAGCAATAAGTAATGCATCAACATCAATACTAGGCATTACCCATGCATTTAAAATGTTAGGCACACAACTTTGTATAATTTCAACAGTTGCGGCTCCGTTAATAAGTGCATCTGGTGTTTTTAAAGTTAGTTCGTCTTTAGCAGTCATGGCAAATACTGCTAACTCGCCATTTTCTGTAGTTTCTAAAGCCCCTGCTGGATACCAGCGACCTTTACTAGGCAACGTAATATATAATTTAGGTTGTCTAAAGAATTTCTGTAAAGGATTAGCACCTGGCGCAGTTAGTTCAACCATTCCTGGTGAGTTATTATCTGTCATTCTATTCTCCGTATAAATACATTATACAAGTATGTATCTCTTATATTTATATGCGTACTTAATAAGGAACTGTAGAATATGGCTGAAAAGGTAACAGGTGTAATTGGACAAGAAGATGTCACGTTAGAAAACGCGGCAACTGAAGCAACCTTACTTAAATTGCTCAAGGCGATGGGGTCCAAAGGCGATGGCGGAAGCAAGGGCGGTGGTGAAGAATCTAAAAAACAATTAGCGGCACTAGCTAAACAGTCTGGCAAAACTACTAAAGAATTAGGAGAGTTAGAAGAGGCTGCAAACGATGTAGGTAACGTTTATATTCGCGCCGCGGGCCAAATTACAAATGCATTCAAAGGTCTAACAGGCGAACTATTAACAGGCGGTGACAGAATAAGTGACTTTACTAGTCATATTGCTGGTGCGTTAGAATCTATTCCAATTGTTGGAGGAATAATAGGCGGAATAGGGCAACTACTTGTTTCAACAATAGACAACCAAATTGATACGTTTAGAGATTTGTCAAAAGTAGGTATCGACTTTGGTGCAAACTTGTACGAAGCATCTGCAATTGCGGCATCAACAAGTTTATCTCTGGAAGCATATTCGGGAGTGATTTCATCGAACGCCGAGATGTTAGCAAAACTTGGCAGCTCGGCTGGTGCTGGAGCAAAAGCATTTACTGGATTACTACAGGGTGTAAGTAAAAACTCTCAATTATTCATGCAACTGGGCATGACTATGGAAGAAGTTAGTGAGTATACAGCTGACTATGTAACCCAGCAACAGCGACTTGGTCGAGGTGAACGGTTATCTAGTAAACAGACATTATCCTCTGCTCAAGCATATATTAAAGAAGTTGACAAACTTGCAAAAGCAACTGGTAAGCAACGTGATGAAATATCGGGAGCAATGAATGAGGTAGCTAATGATAAGCGATTAAAGGGTGTACTAGCTGGATTATCCACTTCCGCGGCACTAGCAGTAACAAGTACAGTTACTATGTTATCTGCACGTGATGCTGAACTAGGCGAAGCTGTTAAAGAAATGATTGCTATGGGCGGAGTACCATATAGTGAAGCGGCAACAGCACTTGCTTTATTAAACCCCGGAATTGCGGCAGCAACTAAAGCATTAGGTGACGGTGTTCCTGGCGCGGCGGATATGCTGACAGCAGAAATTGAAAAAGCTAGACAGACTGTATTAAACATGTCAGTAGCAGAAAAAGATGCGTTAGCAGTACGTGCGGCTATGGGCGACCAAGTTGCGTTAACAACGCTCAGTGTGCTTGGCCTTGGTAATTTAGTAGAATCAGTTTCGACAGCACAAATTGAGCAAGCAAAAAAACAAAAAGCAATTGACGAAGGGCGAGCAACAACTGTATTAGAATTTGAGAAAACAATAACAGAGACAAGAAACAAAATGAAAGCCGCACTAATTGATAGTGGTATTTTTGCTTCAGTTACCACAGTATTAACCAACATAACTACTAAGTTTCAAGAGTTAATGGATGAGGGCGGTGGAATTAGTAAAATTAAATCAGCCGCTACGTCTTTTGGAGAAGTAATAACAGGCTTAATGGAATCCTTCCAAAAAGGTACCTTGATGAAAGACATAGGAAAATACTTAGCCGACGGATTAAATAAGCTCGGCGTGTTAATAGCTCCACATATATCAACAGCAATGTCAGGTCTAATGAACATAGCTAAAGATGTTGTTTTTGGTAAGAGAAAAATGGAACCCACCGGCGGACCGCCAAATCAAATGGCTGCAACAGGCGAACGCGAAGGCGGTGCATTAAGTGGTTTCTTAAGCCTACTTGCAGGTCCGAGTATTTTAGCTGGGCTAAGTGCATTAGGAGCAATACTAGCTACTGGTGCTGTGTTTCTTGGATTTAAAGCACTTACTACAGTGTTTAAAATGTTTGCAAATGGCCCAGTAGCAGTAGGTGCGGCAGTATTTACTGCTATGCTTATTGGTACTGGTGCGGCAATAACACTTGCAGGAAAAGGCATCGACTTAGCCGGAGACGGTGTTGAAAAGATTGCCGCAGGTGTTGGCGAAATGGCTAACATGAAGGGAGCCGCAAACTTTGCAGAAATTGCTACATCATTAGGCTTACTAGGACCTGCACTAATAAATCTTACTAAGGGCGGAGTACTAGAATCTATTACTAGCTTCTTTGGTTCTAGTTCACCTTTCACTACACTAGTTGATGGTATTAACGAGTTTGAAAAAATTGATGCAACAGCTATTGAGAATGTAAAATTAAGCGGAACTGCATTAGAAGGGTTGTCAAAGTTTGGTAAAGATTTAGACGTTAGTAATTTAAAACTATATGCTGATCAAATGGAGCGCCTTGGTAATGCTTTTGAAAAAATGAACGACGAGCTAACTAAGGACAACAGTTGGATACCGTTCTATAAAGGCAGTAACGCAGGTAATACAACAATGCCTAGTGGCGGCGCCGGAACAGGTAGCTCAGATCAGCTAACCCTACTAAATACTAACATAGACAAGCTAGTAACAGAAACCGAAGCTATCAGAAGAAACGGCAAGAAGTTAACAGATTACACACTAAGTAACTAGATTAATTAGGAAACAACATGAGTTGGAAGAAGCATTTTACACCTGTACAAACAGGCGACAATATGGGAGGAAGCTATTCACCGTTAGGCGGTGGAAAGTATAACGGCGGAACTCCTGGGCCTGCAAGAACTAATTACAGTTCTTACTTACCGGATGTATATGTAGGAAGTCCTAACAGAGTTGAACGTTACGGCCAGTATAACACTATGGATATGGATTCAGAAGTTAATGCGGCACTTGATATTCTAGCAGAGTTTTGTTCGCAACAAAATACTAATAACAGAACTCCTTTTACAATAGACTTTAAAAAGAAATCTACAAACACTGAAACTACTATTATAGCGCAGTACTTACAGCAATGGTGTAAGTTAAACAAATTTGAAACACGTATGTTTAGAATATTGCGCAATGTGTTTAAGTATGGAGATCAGTTTTTTGTAAGAGATCCAGAAACTAAAAAATTATTCCACGTAGACAGTGCAAACGTAACACGTATCATTGTTAACGAAAGCGAAGGCAAAACACCTGAGCAATATGTTATTAAAAACTTTAACTTAAACTTTAGAGATATGGTTGCAACTACTCCGCATGTTACAAGCGGAAATGTTAATGGCGGTGGTGGTACACAAGGCGGCCAAGTGCGCGGCATGGTAGGTAATGCACCACAAGGTGCTGGTAACCGTTACACTACAGAAGATGGAGAACTATCAGTTAACGCTGAAAACGTTATACATTTAAGTTTAAGTGAAGGACTAGATCAAAACTATCCGTTTGGTAATAGTTTGTTAGAAACAGTTTTTAAAGTATACAAGCAAAAAGAATTACTTGAAGATGCAATTATTATCTATCGTGTACAACGTGCTCCGGAAAGAAGAGTATTTTATGTTGACGTAGGTAATATGCCAAGTCACTTAGCAATGCAATTTGTTGAGCGTGTAAAAACAGAAATACATCAGAGACGTATTCCTAGTGCAACTGGCGGCGGCACTAATGTAATTGATAGTAGTTATAATCCGTTATCAATTAACGAAGATTATTTCTTCCCACAAACTGCTGAAGGACGTGGATCAAAAGTTGAAACATTGCCTGGCGGAACTAACCTTGGAGAAATTGATGACCTTAGATATTTTACTAATAAGCTCGTACGTGGTTTACGAATCCCTAGTAGCTACTTACCAACGGGAGCAGACGATAGTGCGGCACAGTATAATGACGGCAGAGTGGGCACGGCATACATTCAAGAACTTCGTTTCAACACATACTGCGAACGATTACAAAACTTAGTAGTTGAAGAACTTAATCAAGAGTTCAAACGTTATATACTTGAAAAAGGCGTAAACGTAGACACTGCAATGTTTGATTTACGTTTCCAACCTCCACAAAACTTTGCAAGCTATAGACAAAGTGAAATTGATAATGCTCGTGTACCAACATACACACAAATGAGTGCTATACCTTATATTTCTAATCGTTTTGCGCTTCAACGCTTCTTAGGACTTAGTGCTGAAGAAGTAGCAGAGAATGAACGTATGTGGAAAGAAGAAAATGACGAGAACTTAGATCCAGCTCCGTCGGATGCCGAAGGTGAAATGAGAACTGCCGGTATTAGTGGCGCAGGAATAGCAGGCGACATGGGCAGTATGGAAGACCAAGCACCAGAAGAAGGAGCACCAATTGAAGGTGCTATGGACACAGGTGCTGATCCAACAGCAGGAGGAGATGCAGGGGACGCAGGTAATACTGGCGTAACTGTATAAATACTATTATGATACTACGTGAATTATTTTATTTTGACAAAGAGACTGTTGACCCAGTCGAAGACAAGCGTTACGAAGCTGACCTTGATGACTCTCCTGTAGATTTAGACGATACACGTAAAACTAAATTGACACTACGCCAGATTAACCGTGTAAGAAAAGCCGCAGAGCTACATACTGAAGAGCAAGCAAAAGAATTATTGTTTGTAAGACAAATGTATGGACTAGCCTCGAATGCAGAGGGCGGAGTATGATAATTGAGCGTAGCGTTTGTATTAGGTAATGGCACAAGCCGATCTACTATACCTTTAGAACCTTTAAAAAAATACGGAACTATATATGCATGCAATGCAGTGTATAGAGAGTTTCAACCTGACTACCTTGTTGCAGTTGACATTAAAATGGTTAATGAAATAAACATGTCAAGATATCAAAATGAACACCAGGTATGGACAAATTACAATAAGTCATTTGAACAGTATACAGGGTTTAATTACTTTGAACCTAGTTTAGGCTGGAGTAGTGGACCAACTGCGATGCATTTAGCCGCATCGCATGCACATGAAACTATATATATTTTGGGTTTTGACTATAAAGGTATTGGTCCTGAAGAGAAAAGAGTTAATAACATATACTCGAGTACACAAAATTATAAAAGATCAGAGGACGGTGCAACGTATTTTGGCAATTGGTTACGTCAAACGTGCAATGTAATGCAGAAATCTCCGGAAAAGAGATATATAAGAGTGTTAGAAGAAAAGGATTCATTTATTCCAGAACCATTTGAGAATTTTAGTAACTTGACACACATTACTGTAGAAGAATTTGCAAAATCGTTTAACATATCTACGTGTATTTCAAAATGAACCATTTTGAGCCTATAATACACCCATATTTAACACAATGAGTAAATACATTAGACAGCCTCACCGTAGGTAAAACATATTTCATTTAGGAGAGAACAAAATGAGCGAACGTAATAAATTCGAGGAAATGCTCGAAAAATTAGTTAACGAAGACCGCGCTGGAGCGGAAGCACTATTTCACGAAATAGTTGTAGAAAAATCCAGAAGTATTTATGAGAATCTTTTAGAAGATGATCTTGAAGTTGACGAAACAACCGACGAAGAAGTAGATGAAGCAACTGATGAAGAAGTTGATGAATCTAGTGACGAAGAAGTAGAAGAGTCAGATGAAGAAGTAGAAGAGTCAGATGAAGAGTTAGAAGAAAACTTTGATCTAGATGAATTTGAAGTAGAAGCAGATCCAATGGATATGGATCAATCAGCAGACATGATGCGCGACTTAGAAATGCCTGATGCTGATGCTGATATGGATGCTGATGATGCTGAAGAAGGCGACATGGCAGACGACATTGCAGACTTGCAAGACGAAATTGAAAAGTTAAAAGCGGCTTTTGATGCAGAAATGGGTTCCGATATGGATTCCGATGATGACGAAGAAGGCGAAGAAGACGATGCCGAAGGTGACGACGGTGACGAAGAAGAAGCTCCTGAAGAAGAGAGTTTTGATCTTGACGTAGACGAAGCAACTGATGAAGAAGTCGAAGAAGCTGATAAATCAGAAGCAGAAACCATGCGTGAATATGTTGAAAAAGTAAATGCTACAATGGGCGACAACGGTGCAAACACTAAATCCCCAACAGCAAGTGCTAACAAAATGGGCGACGGCACATCAGGTAATTTAAACCAAGGTGGCGAATCCAATTCTGAAGGAACTAAAGGCGGCTTAGCTGACCCAACTCCTAAAGAGGACAACATGGGCAACATAAACGTTCCGGGTGCTAAAGTCGGAAAAACAGGTATGAAAGCTATGTCAAAAGGCCACGGTGCTGAGAAAAAAGGCGCAGGCGAAACAGCTAGTGATAAAAAATCGATCATTGGCAAATAAGGAAGTTTGAATGAAACTACTTAGTGAGAACTTGACATTCCAACAGGCGAACATCGTCGTAGAATCTGCTAACGAAGGCAAAGATCTTTTTATGAAAGGTATTTGCATACAGGGCGGAGTACGTAACGCTAACCAGCGTGTGTACCCCGTTAATGAAATTGGTAGGGCTGTCAAAACTCTTAACGATCAAGTTACTGGGGGATATAGTGTTCTCGGCGAAGTTGATCATCCAGAAGGCCTTAATATAAACCTTGACCGTGTATCTCACATGATCACAGAAATGTGGATGGAAGATAATAACGGTTATGGTAAATTGAAGATATTACCAACCCCGATGGGCACTTTAGTTAAAACTATGTTAGAAGCAGGTGTTAAACTAGGTGTTTCATCTAGGGGCTCTGGTGAAGTTACAGATTCCGGTGATGTATCGGACTTTGAAATTATTACAGTGGACGTTGTGGCACAGCCAAGTGCGCCAGGAGCATATCCGACAGCAATTTACGAACACTTAATGAATGCTCGAGGCGGGCACCAGGCATATGAATTGGCACAGGCAACAAGACACGACCCAAAGGCACAAAAGTATCTTAAGGAATCGCTAATAAATATTATTAGCAAACTCCAATGAAACAGGAGAATAGTATGATAGATGCACTGAAAACACTCTTTGAAAACGATGTCGTTTCTGAAGATATCAGAGCGCAAATTGAAGAAGCTTGGGAAGGCAAAATTAAAGCGAACAAGATGCAGGTAACTGCTGAACTTCGTGAAGAATTTGCTAAAAAATATGAGCATGACAAGGGTCAAATGGTTGAGTCCATTGATTCGATGCTTAGTGAGCGACTTCAAGCAGAAATTTCTGAGTTTGCAGATGACCGCAAACAACTAGCTGAAGCTAAAGCAAAATACGGTGTAGCAATGCGTGAAAACGCAGACCTATTAAAAGGTTTTGTAGTGCAACAGTTAGGAAAAGAAGTATCTGAACTACACGAAGAACAAAAAACTATGTCTAACAAGTTTGGACAGTTAGAAAGTTTTATTGTAGACGCTCTTGCTAAAGAAATCCACGAATTTTACGAGGATAAACAAGACCTAGCTGAAACGAAAGTACGTTTAGTACGTGAAGCTAAGACACACTTCAAGAAAGTTAAAGCTAACTTTATTGAAAAGAGTGCAAAATTAGTATCTGAAACAGTAAGTAAGAACTTGAATAAAGAAATTACTACACTTAAAGAAGATATTGAAATTGCAAGACAGAATGACTTCGGTCGTAAGCTGTTTGAATCATTCGCATCCGAGTATGCAGGAAGCTACTTGAATGAGAAGAGTGAAACAGCAAAGTTAATGAAAGTTATCGATACTAAAAATCGTCAACTATCAGAAGCGAAGACTATCGTTGATAAGACTACAGTACTTGCAGAAGCAAAGACTGTTGAAATTAAAATGATTAATGAGTCAGTACAACGAGCAAAAGTTATGAACGAATTGGTTGCACCGTTAAGTGTAGCACAGCGTGAAATAATGACAGACTTACTGGAATCTGTTCAAACACTGAAATTAAAGTCAGCGTTTAACAAGTATTTACCAACAGTTATTGAGGGTAATAGTCCAGCGAAGAAGAAGGCGAACCTAACAGAAGGCAAAGCAATAACAGGCAACAAACAAGAAACTAACGTTAGTAGACAAAAGCAAGACGAGAATGTCATCGATATTCGTCGTTTAGCTGGATTAAATTAAGGAGATATAATTATGTCAGAATTACTAGAAAGTCGCTGGCAAGAGACGAAAACAGCATTGATGGAAGGCCTTTCAGGAACTAAAAAATCTGTAATGTCAGCAACTTTAGAAAATACTCGCAAGTATTTGTCTGAAACATCAGCCGCTGGTTCGACTACTGCCGGTAATGTCGCAACTCTTAACAGAGTTATTTTACCAGTTATCAGACGTGTTATGCCAACAGTAATAGCAAATGAGCTAGTTGGTGTACAACCGATGACCGGTCCTGTGGGACAAATCCACACATTAAGAGTACGTTACAGTGATACAGCTGATGATGCAACAAGTGGCGAAGAGGCTTTAAGCCCATTCAAAATTGCTGTTGGTTATTCAGGTGACGAAGCTGGTTCCGATGCTGGTAAAGCAAAAGGAACAAGTTTAGCAGAAGGTACTGCTGGTAACAAACTTAGCATTCAGATCTTGAAGCAAACAGTTGAAGCGAAAACACGTAAGTTAAGTGCTCGTTGGACTTTTGAATCAGCTCAGGATGCACAAGCACAGCACGGCATTGATGTCGAAGCTGAAATCATGGCAGCTCTTGCACAAGAGATTACTGCTGAGATTGACCAGGAAGTTATTGCTTCATTGCGTTCATTGAGTGGCACGGCTGTACAAACGTACAACCAACAAGCCGTTTCAGGTACAGCAACTTTCGTTGGTGACGAGCATGCCGCATTGGCAGTTCAGATCAACAGAGCGGCTAACTTGATTGCTCAGCGTACACGTCGTGGCGCAGGTAACTATTGTGTTGTTAGTCCTTTTGCACTAACAATCCTACAGTCTGCTACTACAAGTGCTTTTGCACGTACTACGGAAGGCACGTTTGAAGCACCTACAAACACTAAGTTTGTTGGTACATTGAACAATGCAATGCGTGTATATGTAGATACTTACGCAGCCGATAACGCTATGGCGCTTGTTGGTTACAAAGGTAATAGTGAATCAGATGCTCCAGCATTTTACTGCCCATACATCCCGTTGATGTCAAGTGGTGTTGTAATGGATCCATCTACATTCGAACCAGTAGTGAGCTTTATGACTCGTTATGGATATGTTGAGTTATCAAACACAGCATCTTCATTGGGTAATGCCGCTGATTACTTAGCGAATGTTGCTATAACATCTGCAAACGTTAGCTTTAGCTAAACTTTGCTTTAAAAATAAAAACAGGGCCTACGGGCTCTGTTTTTTTATGACTTAATTTCCGTTAGCTTCTTTTAATGATAAATACTTGTGTCACAAATCGTGCTATACTATATAGACTTATGCAGAACTGACCCACTGCGTATTACTTAGAACGTAACTTATTAGGAGAAAAAAATGGGACGTCCACTAAACAAAAGATACTTTGGCGCTTTAGCCGATGGTACAAACATTACTATTAACTGTCAAGTAGCTGGTAATGGAGAATCAGCAGTAGGATTTATTATTGCACAACGATCAGTAAACAAGTTTTTAGTTAACGATTTAAAAACCGGTACTAAAACTTCAGTCGGAGGCACAGGTACAGGTAATGTAGGCATTTGTACACTAGTTGACAAAGTAGACGGTGCTTTAGGCGCTAATGAAATGTCAATCAACTCACAAGATGCGGCAGGCGGTACAATTAGAATTGCTAAACTTTACAACAGATCAGTTAGAGACTATTCAAACAACCGACATACTTGGGTTATTGAAAACGACTCAACTACATCAGTTATGAGAGTTACACCGATAACATCGTAAAAGTAAAATGGGGGAGTAACTTCCCCCATATATCTGCAATAGGAATTATATATGTCTTCTAAAATTTTAGCTCTTCCAAATAGTGACTATAAAGTTAAAGTACAATCTGGTGGTAACATTACACTAGACACTGGCTTAAACTCTGGTATTACAACTGTCACAGGAAACTTAGTAGTCTTAGGAGGAACCACACAAGTTAGTTCAAGTGATCTGAACTTAAAAGATAATATTATTACACTTAATGATGGTGAATCAGGTACAGGTATTACACTTAATCAATCAGGAATACAGATAGACAGGGGTAGTTACTCTGATGCAAAGATTGTGTTTGATGAAACTATTACTTGGGCTGATCCAATTAGTGCTACAACTATAACTGGCGGCTTTACATTAGTTAATGCGTCAGGTACACTACAAGGCTTGCGTATTAATAGTGTATCAACAGGCGGAGGAGATTTATATCTTATTAACTCCGGCACAGGTGTTATTAGTGTTACTGGTACAAACAACTACGAAACACAAATTACCGACGACGATGATATTCCAAACAAGAAATATGTCGATGATACTATTGTAACACAACTTACAAGTACTTTTCAAAGAAGAATTGAGGAAGGCTCGGCAAGTAAGTCGTTTGTAGAAGTTAGAGATACAGAAGTAAGTGGTGCACCTAGTGTAGTTAGCTTCCAGATAGATAATACCAACAAGGGACAAATTTTTGGAAACAGAGTTGAATTTGAAGATTTTAGATTCCAAGATAATATTTTATCAACTACTGCGTCAGATACTGATTTAATTTTAGAATCACAAGGAACTGGTGGAGTTATAGTTAACGACAACTTTACATTAACACTGCAAGGATCAGATCCAGCTAGTCCACTTGACGGACTTAAAGTATACGTAAAAGCACCTGCGGCAGGAGGTACTGGATTGTTTTTCAAACACAGTGCTTCAAAATCAGGCGAAATAATAAGTAGACAGAATGCTCTTTTGTTGAGCATGTTGTTTTAAAAAGGAAACATAATGGCAATAGCAAGCACACTAATAGCAAGTACAGACACAAACATATTGTTAGTTCCAGCAGGAAAACAATATGCAGTGCTAACAATAATGGTATGTAACACTGACGCAACTAACCCGCTACACTTAGAGCATGGTGAAACAATGTTTGACATGCACTTTATAGCAAGTGGCGCGGCTAAAGGCGCTGTTAATATGGTTATTAACGATCTTACATTACCAGCAGGCGAAACGTTTACGTTTGATAGTGAAAAAATTGTATTAGATGCAGGTGACAAGATTGTATGTATATCACAATCACCTACTAATTTAAGCGCAACAGTAAGCTTCTTGGAAGTGTAAAAAATGAGATTAATCAAAGCACAAAGTACTAGCGTACGAAATATCAAAGCTAAAGGTATTAGGTATGATATCAATCAAGTTGTTCAACTAGGTGGTGAACAAGCAGTAGTTGTACCAATGGGCAATACTGCAAGTCGACCGCTATTTCCAGCTAATGGAATGATTAGATATAATACAGAAACCGAAGCCCATGAATCCTATGCAGACGGTACTTGGGCAAGATTAAAAAGACAAGAACCTGTAAATATTGTACAACAGAATTTAGGCGTAGGCGATGCAAGTGAACTAGACTTTGGTCCGTTAGCTAATGGAGATATTGATAGTCCTGTTCCGACTGCCGCACAAAACGTGCTAGTGTTAGTTGAGTCAGTATTTCAAATTTCAGGAACAAACTATTCACTAATTCAAAACCCAGCTGGGAAAGCCGCAGGTTGGTATATTAGATTTTCATCGGCGCCCCCGGCAGGTAAGCCAATCACTGTGATTCATAACTTTGATAAATAATTGTAAGGAGATACGTGCATGGCATCGTTAAAGACATTACTAGGTAGCAAGAACTTCAGTGCCGCTGAAGTCAACCTAGAAAAAGGTAAAATATGGTCGTTTGACAATGGGCAGATGTATACTTGCTTGTGCAACGGTTATTGTTGGATTGCTCCAGGAAACGGAACAGTATTAGCAGAGCTTTGGGGAGCAGGCGGCAGTGGCAGCAAGATGTGTTGCTGTGGCGGAGGCTTACCAGGCAACGCAGGAGCTTATACTAATAAATCATTCAACGTAACAAGCGGAAATTATACATGCGGCTGTCTTGGTAAATCGTGCGGTAATGCAGACGGTCTTTGTAACAGAGGATGTAGTTCAAACTCAGCAATGTGTTGGTTTAGCTCAAGTACAAACGGTTGTTTGTGTGCGCAAGGCGGCAGAAGCGGAACTTCTTTTTGCTCAACAACACCATCACTGTATTGTTGCTTACGTGCTAACGGATATTGCGCGACAAACACAGGTCCAAACTGCGGTCTAGTATGTATGTACGATGGCGGACACATTGCGTGTGCGTACAACGGCGATGTTAATTGCTGTGGACGTATTAGTTGTGCAAGTTTCTTAGGCTGTTATGTCACTTGTTTATGTATGTTCTATTACCATGCGGCACTACCAGCAAACATGTTTTCTAAAGAAGGCGGAACTGTAACATACGCGATCGAAACAGACAATCCTTACTCTAACTGGTCAGGACAAGGAATTCACCAGTATGTAAATGCACTCAATGCAATGAGCAAAAATCCAGACAAGGGCGTGTATCACGGTTCGTGTTGGATGGGTAACAGATCATGTGGTTGCTACCAGATGAACGGTTGTACCCAGTATGTTCCTTACGGTGCAGGCGGCCCAGCAGCCATACCGTGTCCAGGAGTTAGAGATAGTGGACACCGAGGCGGTAACGGCGCGGCACGTATTAAGTATGTCGAAAACTAAAAAATACATTTAAATGTATATAATGAAAGGCACCGAGTGTGCCTTTTTTTACGACTAAATACTGTAACAAGTAAGGGATAGATATGAGTCAATTAGGAAGAATAAGCGGGCAAGTCTTAGAGGACGATCTTCTAAGACAAAATGTTAACTTAGATTTTAGAAATTTAAGTGCTAGTACTCCTGTTCTTAAACTTGACGTAGTTAATAACAAAATTGGTGTCAACACAACTGCCCCGTCACAAGATTTATCTATTACTGGCACAGCAAGTGCTACAAACTTACGGTCACAAACTACTGTTGCTATTGGAAACTTACAATTTAGACCTACAGGATTTACAGCATTAAGCGGAGCAATAACACTTTCAGGGAGTACTGGAGTAGTTGCAACTGGTATAGGCACTGATCAACTATTACTTCGCGACAACAAAATATACAGTTACCTAAGTAACGCAAGTATAGAATTTGATCCAAACGCTTCTGGAACTATTGAGTTTCTAACAAACACAAATGTTACTGGTAATATTCAAGCTAGTGGAACTATAACTTCAGACGGATCAATTACAATTGGTAACGACGGCGATGACGATTTAACATTTACAGGAGAGCTTGTAAGTGATGTTATTCCAGATGTAACAGCAACATATAATTTAGGCAGTACTAGTAGACGCTGGGCAAACGTTTGGGCAGACGATGTAACAGCAACTGATATTACCGGAACTACAGCAATAGTTAACGGTGTTAACATTACTAACAGACAAGGTAATATATACTATGTTGCTAAAAATGGTAACAACACATTTACAGGCGACCATCAATTAGATCCTGTATTAACATTAACAAAGGCATTAACATTAGTATCCTCGGGCGATACTATACACATATCTCCAGGAACTTATGTAGAAACGTTTCCTTTAACTGTACCAGTAAATGTAACAATAACTGGACAAGATATGCGCAATGTTATTATTACACCAACTGGAGCAACTGAGTCTAATGATGCATTTTTAGTTAACGGTGAAGTGACTATTGAAAACTTAACTGTTAAAGACTTCTATTATAATAGTGGTGCTGATACTGGTTATGGATTTAGATATAAAGCAAGTTCTGTAGTAACATCACGAAGTCCTTATATTAGAAACTGTACAGTTATTACTAAAGGTAGTGTAACAAGTGCAGGAGATCCTAGAGGGTTTGATCAAGGAGATGCAGGACGCGGAGCGTTAGTTGACGGAGCAAGTGTTACAACAGTATCTAAAGAAGCAGGTATGTTATTCCATGCGGCAACATTTATTACTCCAGGACAACAAGGATTAACAGCAAGAAACGGTGTAAGGATTGAATGGTTAAATTCGTTTGCTTACTTTGCATCAATTGGAATTAAAGCTGAACAAGGGTCTACTGGGCAAGCAGGACAAGGTGTAAAGTTTGGCGCAGAAATACGATGTATTGGTAGTGCAAATGTATACGGCACTAAAGGTATCGAAGCTGACGGCGCAAGTAATTTAATCTACTTAGTAAATCATAACTTTGGATATATTGGTACTGGCAAAGACACAAGTAACGATAAGACATTAGTTGTACCTGCAAACGAAGTTACTGAATTAAATAGTGCTAATATATTATTTACGTCAATGGACCAAGACGGCACTTATCGAGTAGGATCTGCTTTAATAGTAAATCAGGAGACAGGAGAAACTGTAATTGATTCTACTAACTTTGACTTTAGTGGTGTTGAGAAATTATCAGTATCGACAGGCGGACAATCTGTTAGTTTAAGAGGCGAAAAAGTAGAAACAGATTTTATTAGATTCTCAGGATCTACAATGGAATCAATTGTAGGCACTTTAAAATTAGATGCAAATGCAGACGATATTGCGTTTACTAGTAATACTATAGCGCAGGGCAATTTAAACGTAACAGGTAATGTTACACTAGGCGGCACACTAATTAGACTAGGAAATGCAGACACTGATACGATTGACTTTAATGCAGACATTGAAGGTAATTTAATTCCTAATTTAAACAGTTATACAATTGGTAGCAGTGCTAAACGCTGGGATAAAGTAACAGGGCACAATGCAGTACTTACTACTATTGACCTAACAGGAAATAGTATTTCCACTACGTTATCAAACGCAGGATTAGAGCTAGAAGCCGCAGGTAGTGGCACGGTATCTATTGTAGGACCTGCTAGATTTTATAATACCTTTACTCAAACTACCGGAGCAACAAACACATTTTCAAGTACTGCCGGAGTAACTGGTAACGTATCTGTTGCTAATAATATTACAAGTAATAATGCAACGTTACTAGCAACAACAGCACCTACATTAACTGCACAAGGATTTGTTGCAATTGATAATGTGTCATTTACTGGAAATGTTTTACAAGGCACTTCGGCTAGTTCTAATTTACAAATTGTTCCAGCAGGCACTGGTACAGTTAGAGTATTAGCAGATTTAGTATTAGGCCGAGACTTAATAGCACCTGTTGCTAGTTTTAGTTTAGTAAACGTATCTGGTCTCGATGCAGTTATTGCAGAGGAATTCCTTTCACAAAACATTACACTCACAGGTGATGCTGTTATAGAAAATGTAGCTATTGCTGATAACATGATATCAACTACTACTAGTAATAGTGACTTAGAGCTTAGGGCATCTGGAACTGGCAGTGTTAGATTTAAAAATAACGTCGAACTAGCAGGCGATGTAATAACACCAACAACTAGTAATGTTGCTACAACATCAACAAACAATTTAGGCGCTAACAACTTAATAGTACAAACATTAAACTCGACAAATAAGCAAATTATATTTGAAGATATTATGCTTAGTGGCAACAAGATTTCTACAACTTCAAGCAACAGTGATCTTACATTAAGCGGTACTGGAACAGGCAATGTAAAGATTAAAGAAAACTTTATTGTTAGTAATAACTTAACAACAACTAAAGAAACTTCATTACAATCGACTACAGTAACTAATACACTTACTGCAAATAATATAACTGCTACTGGGATTACAGGTGTTGGTAGCAGTATATTTGAAGGCATATCTTTAAGCGGTAATGTAATTAGTACAAAAGATTCAAATGCCAATTTAGAACTTAGAGCAAACGGTACTGGCGTAGTTAACTTTAATGACAACGTTACTATTGAAAACGGATTAACTGTTAATGGTGTAACTACTATTGGTGTTGTATCTGTTGCAAATGATTTTGATACTGTAAATCTTACAGTATCTAGTTTGAATACAAGTAGTGCAGGAATTCCAGTACAAATTGATAACGTAAGAATAAGTGGCAACACGATTAAAACTACAGCAACCGATGTTAATTTAGAGTTACGTGCAAGCGGTACTGGCACTGTTAGAATGCACGAAGACGTTGAGATAACTAACGGAATTACAGTAACAGGCAAGCTATATGCGGCAAACATTAATATACAAAATGATGTAGATTTAGGATCACTTGAAGTACTTGGCAACATACAAATTAATGATAACTTTATAGAAACAACGGTTAGTAACAGCAACTTAGAACTTAATGCAAATGGCACCGGAACTGTTGATTATAATGGACTAACGTTTGGAACTAATGTTTTTACAAACACAAGTGGCAACTTACAATTAGATCCAGCTGATGTACTAACTATTAATACAACAGGGTCAATGATAGTTCCAAAGGGTACAACTGCACAAGAAAATGCATCACAAACAATTGGTTCGATTAGATATAACACTAGTGTAAATCAAGTAGTAGGATACGGACCAACTACTAGTCGGGTATTGAGTAGTGCATTATTGTCAGATGACCTTAACACAGGAATAGAACTATCAACACTTGGTATTAGCAATGACTTAAATTTTAAAGTAAACGGATCAATTGTTTCTAAATTTACTAGTAATAATAAAACTGAATTCAACAAAGTTGAACTTAGTGGAATAACCCTATCAGACAACAATATTACTGTTACCGGAACAGACACAAATCTTACACTAGATGCTAGACATGCTAGGGTTACGTTTGGAGACTTTCATGCTCAGGATAATAAATTTATTGCTGATAATGGCGGTGCAGTTACTTTTGATAACGCCTCTGGGACTGGCTATGCAAAATTTACAGATAACAAAGGAATGGTATTTCCGTCTGGTACATCAGCTCAAAGAGAACCATCACCAGAACGAGGACATACTCGATATAATACTGAGCTTTCTTACTTAGAAGTGTTTACCGGTGTGTCCTGGACAACAGCCGTT
>MDTF01015067.1_pt1 | contig 19503 bp, 12 predicted proteins | sample 811191 | NCBI WGS metagenome assembly MDTF01 (sample SAMN05326649, study PRJNA326480) | marine metagenome | isolation source: seawater | place: Southern Ocean | collected 2011 | reverse complement strand
TAATTAGCTCCACCAACAAATATGTTGTTACGCATATCTAAGTCCCTAGACTCACCACCTACGGCAGTAGTCTGAGACATGTAGATTCCATATGTATTTCCTCTAAAGGAGTTATTGTGAAAATCAATAAATCTTGGAGAATATATGTATGCTCCATAAGAGTTACCAGTCACCATGTTATTGGCAACACGCGATTGGCTTGTAGGGATATAACCCATTCCAGAATTGTCATAAACATTCGGGTAGTATAAGTACAGACCGTAAGACTTGGCTGGTAAGAAGTTGCCCTCAATAACAAAGTCATTGGTATAATAACACATCACTCCATATCCTCCGGAAGCGCGATTATCAGTCACACTATTACCGATGATCTCAACATTCTCAGTATAGTATGTTCTGATACCATAGAAATATTGCTTTGTAAGAGTATTGCCGTTAATAACAAAATCACTCACCTTACTTGTTGTTGACTGGCCATTAATTACTATTCCAAAATAACCGCCTTTAACATGGTTATTAGTTATTGTAACATGCTCAGCATTCAAGCCATAAGCTGTTGGACTAGTTAATGAATTGGTGACTGTTATTGCACCGGACAAACCAGATCCTACAGTATCTGCGATTATAACATTGTTATCCAATGTAATATACTGAGCTCCACCGGTAAGGATAATTCCTTGACCAACGGGACTAACAAGAGTCAATCCGTTTATCGTAACATATTCAGAACCGTCAAGGGTGACAACTGAAGAGCTACCTGTTTGAGCTGTAATGGTTGCTGTGCCGGTAGAAGGACCATTGAATGTCACTGTATTGGTAGAACTAGCACCGGTGATTTGACCTATATCAATACTTCCTGTGTAATTACCTGCAGCCACATTAAATATTACAGGACCAGAAATACCACAGGCTCCTAAGAACTGAGCAGCACTATCTATCGACGCAAAATTATTTCCCCCTGTACCTGCAGAGTCTATTGAGTAAGTTCCACTTAAAGTAATTAAACAGCTTGTTTTAACAGTTACTGGACCAACTATAGCTGAATTCCCTGCACCTCCACATGAATCCTGAACATAGAAATCATAGTAGGTATTCGCACTCAATCCAGAAATTGTATGTGGAGAAGTTACTGCGCTAACGACAGTTCCAGAAGTAGCTCCTGTTCCAGTGTAGAATCCCTGAGGACCCCAAGTGATAGATGAACCTAAAGCAGTTGTTCCTACAGTAGACCAAGCCAAGGTTACACTCGAAGCTGTCTCCCCTGTTGATGTCAATACCGGATCAGGGCATTGTGGAATATAATCAACTGCAAAATTATCAATAAACAGATCTGGACCCCATCCTGAAGCACCGTAGAATTCAAAAATAGCATCATGCCCTACATACGAAGTATCTAAATAAACACTTGAGTTAACAAATGCTCCTGGAGCTGAAATTGTAGCTCCTGGTGATCCAAAAGATTGACCATTTAGATAAACCAAAGTATCCCAGTTAGAGCTTGTCGATTTACGAACCCTCAATGCCAAAGCATCATTATAACTAGTATAATACTGATTCGAGTGAGACCAATCAAAACTTACCGTGGCCGCACTTTGGATCGTGACAGGTCGACTCTCTGCGATAGCAGTAAGGCCAGACTGCCAAGACCAATAGTCATAGTGAATCATCTTATTACCGTTGGTGACATTGGTGTATAATCCAGCGTTATTCGTTCCATTATCAATATCCCAACAAGCCAAAGGAGATGTAGCACTCCAGTTTTGGAAATCTTCGGTGTAAGGCATTGTAGCTGGATTACAAGGTGTACAGAAAGATACTGGCCCCATCCACGGAGATCCATTGGCACCGCATAAAGATTGTACATAAACATCATAGCATGTTGCTGATGCCAATGTGTTTAAAGTATACGTTGAATCATAGGTAGTTACCGTTGAACCTGTTCCTGGAGTGAATCCTGATGGACCCCATGCAATAACCGTTGGGTTTGCAGTATCTGGAACACTCCAGTTGAGGATAGCTCCAAAAGTATTTACGCCACTTGCCGTAAGGAAGCTGGGCCCTGAGCACAAAACATCCTGAATTGACAAATTATCAATTGCCAAATCATTCGTGTATGAAATTCCTTTTACTGTTCTAAGAGCAACTACTATTGTATCGCCTGCGTATGCAGACAAATTTGTAATATGCTGGGTCCAAGGCGCACCATTAGAAGTTTGTTGGGGCCCTACAAGCGAATCAATCGCTGTAAACGTTGCTCCATTGTCTGTAGATACATCAACCCATAATCCTGTTATACTTGCTCCATACATGTGGTAATAAAAAGAAAGCTCTGGATTGGTGACAGCTCCTAAATCTAAAGCTTGGGTTTTTACCATTGCCGTATTTCCTGCTGATCCATAGGAACCTTCCGTATATAAATAGTTACTTCCGCTGTGAGCCGCTAGAGGTCCAGTACTACTTGAAGGGGTTGAACCTGTCCTTACTAAGAATGCGAAAGAAGAATAAACCGATGGAGTTCTGTCCCAACAGTTGTCAAAGACATCGCCAGTATAACCTGAAGTCAGAGCAGTCCAATTTGAACCATCAAAGTTTTCGATATAACCTGTTGTTGGTGTAACTGAGTATGGAAGACATGGTGTCGTGAAACTGACAGGACCATACCAGCCAGAGTAGCCATTTCCAGAAGCCACGCAATTGGCTCGAATATAGACATCATATGTGGTTGAAGAAGCAAGACCTGAAAGGGTTGCACTCGTTGAAGTTGCAGTAGTTGCAGTTCCTGTTCCTTGAGTAAATCCAGTTAATCCCCACTCTAACTCAAAAGCTGAAGATGCACCTATCCAAGAAACTGAAGCGCTAGTAGGATAAATACTACCAAATGTTAAAGAGGAAGGTGTAGCACATGCTGGAGGCGTAAACTCATCCGCTCCGATATCAGGGGCAGTGGATGAGCGTGCATCTCCATCTAAATCTACAGTGATATAGGATACAGACTGCGCGTTATTGCTTGCAGCAAGACCTTCGACATGCCAGTCACCAGCATTTGTAAACTGAGCATCTCCTTCAGTAGACGTAGAATCACCTGAAGCCGCTTGATAAGCAGCAAAAGATGCTAAAGAAGCTGTACCGTAATAATAACCTGTAACACCAGTTGATGGGGTGTAAAAAAGGTTATTCTCAGAGGTTACATAGTTTCCACCAGGAAGACTTGCACTTACATAAAAGTAAACGGGATAACCTTGTACCTCGTTATGAAATATATTGTTTTTAAGTGTAATGCTTGGCGTCGGGTACGTTGCAGACGTTGAAGCTGAAGTGTAGACAGGTCTGTTTGTGGCATATGCCGAAGCTGTTCTAAACGTATTGTTAGTTACCTCCATGTAAACAGGATGATAGACATAAAGACCATAGTTGTATAATGATCCAGAATTAAATACCACTGCATTATTATAGATCGTAGTAGGCTCAGTAGCTGTTCCGTATGTGTAGTAAGCATAAATACCGTACCCGTAATTTAACTTAATGTCATTGTCGTGAACAGTCCAGACTCCAGGAGTGGTGTTTTGAGAAGAACCATACAAGCGAATACCGTAAGCGTAGCCTGTTGAGGCAGTAGCTTGATGAATTGTGTTATTGTGAATAGCACCAGAGTTAGTATAACCGGCGACTAAACCATAAGCATAATTAAAACCAGAAAGTGTATTGTTCCTGAAGACTAAGTTCTCAGACATGGCCGATGAAGATCCATATAAGTAAACACCATAGGATCCATCATTGAAGGTGCTGTTCTCAATAGTCAGCGAATCGTATGACATTGCAGAAGCATACCACAACGCAAAAAAGCTTGATGTAGAACCAACATAACCATTAAAAGTACAATTGTCAACATTGATCACATTGTTGGTTGTACCTGTAATATTTACAAGGCGACCATAAGTGGTTCCTGTTGTCGCAACTGTCAAGCCCTCCATTGTTATGTACGCAGCATTGTTGAACTGCACTGTATAGTTTGAAGTAACTGCCGATGAAGTTGGCGCAAATGTTATTACAGCAGGAGATGTATTTGTTGCGTCAGACTTGAAAGTAATCTTGTTGGCAGCAGAGGCTCCCGTGTACGCCCCAAAAGAGACTTGCTCGGTATAGGTTCCTTCTTTGACATTAAAAGTAACGGCGCCACTTACTCCACTAGTCGTTAAGGCTGCTGTCGCTGCAGTAAAACTTGCGTAATTAGATGTTCCAGTCCCGTTGGGGTCAATAGTGTAAGTCCCACTTAATTGCGCTAAAGATGTCAATGACATCATAGTTAAGGCGATAAAAGTCGAAGCGAGTGACTTGGTAAATTTGCTCATCAGTTTAAGAATTTAGGTGTTTAGGTTTGTTCTCTTAGAGTGCAAAATAGTAAAATTCCTTGAAAAAACGAACGGGTTGTTATTAAATTCTTAAAAGACACACTCAAACGTTAAAAAATTCATTTAAATGAAATAACATGTTAAAATAATCAGTCGTTTAAAATAATTGAAGTATTTTCGCGGCCTCAAGTACAGGTTCTAACCTGATTCAAGAGTGACGGGAAGTGGCGCAGGTGGTAGCGCACCTGGTTTGGGACCAGGGGGTCGCAGGTTCGAATCCTGTCTTCCCGACCAAAAAAAAAGAGCTTACCGTTTGGTAAGCTCTTTTTTATTCTAGCAAATTAATGAATCATACAAGCCCTTAAAACGCCAGCTGCAATACCAATTCCCCTAAAACGGAATTGGATCCTGAGATATCAGGAGCCCCAGGAATTGCCTCAGAAACACCTCGCATTGAAGAAACCGCCATCTGCAACTTTAGATTATTATTCTTAAAATATTTAGAGAGAGCAATTGTATATGCTTTCAACCCTGTTAAAATAGAATTATCATTGGCATCAAACTCTGGATCTGTCAAAGCGTACCGAACATCCACACCAAAACCTGATCTGGTAACATAACCCAATTGCATATTTAGCGCTGAACCTAAAGCTAAAAACTCGCTAATTTCTAAAGGCATTAATGCATTGAGTCCTGAAATATCTTTAAAAGTGCCGTCCAAATTAGTCGCTGTAGAAACAACATATTCTCCAAGAAAAGAAAGGCCTCGATACTTCATCAGAATATCAGAATAAACTTGACGATAATCTGGCAACTGATTCCTTCCCAAAGCATTATAGAGAATAAAATCACCGTGACCTTCGCCAACAACATTACTGGAACCGTCATTATAATTTACCGATGCCCCGACCAACAGCTTCAATGTTTGTTCATGAGCTAGGTCAGCTATGAAATCACCGTTCCCTTCTATAAACATGCCCAAAGGATAAAAGTCCATCCTTGCCGCGTATTTTAATCCCCCAAGATCTATGTCTCTGGAATCGCTTCCAAAAGAATTTCTTCCATCTCCGGAAGAGATGGCGATTTGCGGAACGATCACAACATTACCAACAAGCAATGTATGGTCAATAAAAAGTCCAAATTCACGACCCGTATTACTCATAGAAGTACTTAAAAGACTGCGGCCTGGAAATTGAAGATTTGTTTCCATCACAAGCATTTCCCGGTTATTCCCTATTGTCTGCTTTTGCCCGAAAATAATATTAAAATTACCCAAGGGATGAAAAGCAACCCAAGCATCTAAGAGGGGATCTTTTAAGCTAAAGTCAGTTTGAATAAAAAAACTGACTTTTTCTTTAATAGCTCTTCCTGAAAAGTTAAAATAAGTTCGTTTTGCATTAAAAAAATAATCAACATCAGCGTCCGAAATTTGATGAAAGCTCGCACTTGGTTGAATCATTCCGCCCAGAGTGAAACTATATGCCCCTTGGTTAAAGTCGAATTTCAACCCACTCCCCAATTCAAAACTAGAGCTATGTTTTGCCGTCGATTGTTGGGCGCTGGCGGTCAAAGAAAATATGATGCAACTTAAATAAACTATGTTCTTTATCATGATATCAATTATTAGTATTGCTAAATTGGATCTGTTTTTAAATATCTATAAATCGGAAGTCTTGCTAGGCCTTGCGCTTGTATAACATTAAAACTTATAAATCCGTTTCTAACCTCTGGCTCCAGAACTTCGATGGCTAGATTGGCCTTCGATTGGTCTAAATAAACAACTGCTGAACCTTTTGGAAATACCATTTTTAAGTTTTGGATTTCAGTCCGCACAGTCTGAATCCTTACACCTTCATATTTTACTTGAGCCTTTTTATAATCAACTACTAAATAACTCTCTACCTCTACCTCTTTATCGGTCTCTAAAAATTCAATATCAAGACCTAAAACCCCCAACTTTTTTATTGCCTCCAACTCTTCTTTTAAAATTATGTAAGCTGTTGGTCTTTTTCTTTCTAGAGTGGGAGTCAATTGCAAGGCATCATGAATAGTGACCTCTAGGCTTATCTTTTGGTTTTTATCTAAGTCTATCGTCTGAATAATATCTTTGAAAATATGTTTCTTAGTTTTTACGGCTGCGTCTCCCCTACTCTTTTCAGCGTCTGATAGCTCCTTTTTAACTTCTTCCAGATGATCATAGGCCGTTTCTAAATAAGTGATTGCAATCAAAAAAGAAGAGTTAACCCTCCTCTTGAATGAGGTCCTACCAAGCCCAACGCCCCGTATTTCTATTAGGCTAGAAATACAATTTGTAAGAGCATAAGACGTCGCACTAGAGCGCGAATTTTCTGATCCTTGGTTAAAGTGTATATCCCCTAAATATTTCCGAGTGCTGATATACTCATGATGACTTATTTGGTTTTCATCCAGGACCTTCTGAGCTGCTGCCACAAACCTTTCCTTCGTATAATCCCTGAGACTTTTAGGGACATTTAAATTCCCAGAATACAAGAACATAGCATCATAGATAGAGCTTATTCCAAAAGTGCTAAACTGTGCGAAATCTTTTCGATACGGCTTATATTCATGAATATCCAGGGCTACCTCCGCATTATAGTTACTAAATGCTTGTTTTAAAAAAACACTTTCATGAATATTTAATTTCGTCTGATCTCTATTCAAGTCCAATCCGTTTGCGGCGTAACGATCTTGTTTTTCATAGCCATCAATATTTGCCATTGGAACAAAGGCCACGTCCAGTCGATCCAGTAAATGAGCATATTTTTTGTTGTTCAACAATTGATCAATCAAATACAACACACTTTCGGTACTGGCCATTTCATTGCCGTGCAAGCCTCCCTGAATCCAAACTTTTACTTTATCGTCTTTACTTTCATGATTGCTTAAAACAAGCATAGGGATTTGTTTTCCTTTTTGAGAAGTCCCAATATATTTTAAGCTGCTGAGGTCAGGATAATTGTCCATCTGCAATGATAAAAAAGCAATTAGCTCTTTATACGAAGTATATCCTTTTTTCTTTTGGAATGCGGGAGTATTAATCTTCAGCTCTATCTCAGGAAAAAACTTAGATGTGACTTTTTTAGACTGAGGACTTAGTTGCGCTTGACAAGAGAAAAAACCAATTATAGAAAACAGAATAAATAATTTTTTCATCTAAAAGGCAATTGAGGTTATCATCCTGGCAATCCATTCTCCACCGCTCACCTCTCCTCCGAAAATATCATTAGAACCATCATTCAACTCTGCATAAGTAATGGAACCTTGAATTTTAATCCCATAGCTTTTACTCAAATACTTCGAGGCTCCAAGAGTGTAATAATTGGGCCTATTATAAAAAGCTCCATTATTCAAAAACGAGTACTCGTCAGCATCCAAGTGAGTATACCTCATGTCAATGGACCATAAACTTTTGAATATATAGCCCATTTGAATATTGTAAGCTCTTCCAAGCATCATTCTTCCTTTAACATAATTAGCTATGTCCTGGACCCCGTTCACATTAAAAGTAGAAGAAACACTTCCGTCATTTCTTACCCTTTGACTAATATCTTCTGGAACCGTAGCGGCAGATCCCACGAATTCTCCTAGCATAGAAAACCCTTTTAGCTTAAAAAGGAAATCTACTCCGTATTTCGTATAATTAGGCAATGACTCTTCTCGCTGACTATTTAGATATAAAATCGCTCCACTCGCTCTTCCCCTTCTACTGCTTATTCCTTGGTTGTGACTGTAATTGGCTCCGATCACCAACTTAGGAGCGTTTTCGCGAACCAAATCTCCTTGTCTAAATTGTCCGAAATTGGTAAACAAACCGAAAGGAAGAAAGTCAATACGACCTCCGACCTTCAACCCTCCATGATCAGAACCATAAACGTTGAGGCCATCGCCGTTTGTGATGGCAAATGCTGGCCTTAAAAAAGAGCCTCTATCGGTTTTAAAAGACCCCTCTAAATAAAGTCCAAAATCCCTAATACTGCTAAATGCTGAAGTTAGCCTACTTCTCTCCACGAGTTGAAGGGTCTGAGAACCCATTGTCAGTTCTCGGTTGTCTGTTGGTGTCGCCTTCTGACCAAACGTGAGCTTGATTCTTTTCGTGAGACTATAGCGCACCCAAGCATCAAGCAAGAAACTGCTGGGTCCGTCACCCACTTCCGAGCTTCCGCTTAAGTCGATTTGAAATCGATAGTCTAATTTACGCTCGGGAGCCTTTCCAGTCAGGCGTAAACGCAATCGCCTTAAACGAAATCGTGTTAAATTATTTGATTCTAAATTCTGAGTATAATTTTTAATATCAACATAAGGTTGTAAATAGCCCCTTAGATTTAACTTGAAATTGTCTTTCCCTGAAAACGTTAAACCATTGCCGAAATTGTATTTATTTAACTCCGGATTTTGGGCCTTGAGAGTTAAGGCTGTAAAAACAATAAGAATAAAAAAAAGTGGTCTCAATTGAAATTATTTTTATCAAAAATTATCTTTTACCAAAAGCTTAGAATTACCCATCATATGTTTGCCTTTTGCAAATACATCGCACAACTCAAGTTCTTTATTTAGACAACAAAAGTCTGCATCCATTCCTAATTTAATTTGACCCTTTGTCTTTAGCCCTAAATTATTTGCAGGATTCAGTGTTATCAGCTTGAAAGCGTCTACAAGTGGCAGTTTCCCTCTTTTCACTAAAGCCACTGCCTGGTTGAAGTTTTCACTGACAGGGGCCTTTCTGAATCCGATTAAATTTCCATTTTCATCAAGCCTTTCTAACCCGGCATTACCGTCGCTACTAAAAGTCATATTATCCAGAGGAACCCCCTTAGATAAGGCATATAAAACAGAGTCATAAGGCTCAGTATATTTTGAGGCTCCTGTAGTAATATCAATTCTACCTCCAATTTTTGCAAACTTTATAGCCTCCTCAAAAAGCTCTTTTGTTCTACCCACATGAGTGGGCGAGATGTGCTCAATAGGAAAGTGGTGCTTTTCTACCAGACGAAATAAAATATCCATTTTTGAAGGCTGATTTCCTAAATGAATATGAAGAATACCTTTCTTTTCGCCGACCATCCCTCCAACTTTAATTTGCCGCAATAACCTCAATAATTCGAGATCAGTAGGATACGAAGAGCGAATGTCCGAAATTGCTACTTTGCACCCTAAAACCTTGTCGATGAAAATCATTTCATTTTGGACGTTATCCATTATGTGGGTAGGCTCAAGACCGTAATATCCAGTATACATATACGCTGTCATCCCCTCTGAATCCAGAGACTTCGTTTTAGCATAAAGACTTTTTATGCTACGCGTTGATCCATCAGTTCCCAATAGGCCTACTACCGTTGTAGTGCCGCAAGAAATTAATTCTGTCATTTTCACCTCTGGTGTCATTGAAGAAAACCCATGCTTACCACCGGCACCAATTATATGAACATGTTGGTCAATGAATCCTGGAAGCAAAACCTTGCCCTTAGCGTCCCATACTTTGGTATTGAAACTACCAACTTCTATTCTTTTCTCAATAGATAGTATTTTTCCGCCGCCTACAAGAATATCATTTCTACCTAGATCTTCAGGGGAGTATAAATGAGCATTTTTTATTAAAAGCATATCAAATAAAGTGATAGATTAAAAGAAACACAAGGGCAGCACTAAATGGAATTAGATTTCTCTTCACAATATCTAATGTACTCACACCGGAAATTTCTGAAGTGGCGATAATAACTCCTGCAACGGGAGAAACTGTTCGTCCCATCGATGCTGCAATATTCATCGGAAGAATCAGAGTAGTGGTTTTTATTCCAAATTTTAGAGCAATTTTCGGGACCAAAGGAGCAAAAGCAAAGAATGCAGCATTGCCACTTCCCATTAGCATAGATGCCAAGAAAATCATAATGACCATAACCAATCCAATACCTAATGCACCCAAACCGACATTTTGCGAAGTGTTAATCAATCCATCAATGAAACCGAGAGATATCAGCCCTTTTGCAAAAATATCCGCAGCTATGATTAGGGTAACAACAGTTTTAAAAATATTTGCCATGCCAGTCCAAAAAATACCTAACGATTGAAGAACCTGAGATACGTTTCTTGTCCTAAAAAATTCAAAGACGAGAGCAACAAAAAGACTAATGAACATTGCCGTGGTAGTATCTAAAATAATTGAAACAGAAAAAAATTGAAATATTTCAGAAAAGACAATTAACAAAATCATGGGCAGGACAGGAATTATTGCATAATATTTAGGAGCCTTAGCTTTTATTGCAACTTCAGTAATTTTTTCATCTTTTTTCAAAAATAATTTTTTATCAAAATGTCGATTAACGAAATAATACGTAATCATTAAGACAAGGCATAGAGGTATAACCAGAGGGATTTGTTCTTTTAAAAAATAACTAATTGAATCTTCTTGAGCAATCTCAGTGGCACTCGCAGTGATTGCTGAAGCCGGTCCTATTCCAAAAGCGGTACAAGCTGTAATTACAGAAACTGCTGAAACTCTACTTACTCCTAATTTTATTAATATAGGAAAAATAGAAGCCATCAATAATAAGCTTAAACCTGCTGCTGAAGGGATACAGACAAATAGTAATTGTCCTATTGGCAAGACAGCCACTGTAGTGAGGTGTGGATACTTCTTTAGAAGGCTTAAGGGTTTCATAGCCAAAAGGACAAGCGCCTCAGAGGCTCCTATTTTATCAATGTAGGCGACAAAACCACCAATAGCCATGATCATTAAACCTACTCCTGCATTTGTTTTACTAAAAGACTCCTTGATCAATCTAAAAAGATCAAAGCCAGACCACCCTGTAGATTGTTTTAGTTCTGGAAGTTGAAGATTTAAGGTTTCAGCAATTGTTAACATCAGCAAACCTGCAGCTAAAAGAACAGCATGAGGATAGTATTTTTTTAGAAGTAATCGTGCAACGATTGCAATCACTAAAACTGAAATAATAGGGCCTGCGATTGTCATATGGAATCAGAAAGGTGAACCATCAAGTTTTGTTCCTGGAGAAAACTTTAAAGATGTATTAGCGCTGTGCTGCTCAAAATCACCTATCAAATCCGGGTTTCTAGTATAAGATTCATTTGGATTACCAGAAAAAGGAGTAATATCAAAAGAAACCACTTCGACACCCGCAACGTCCTTTAAAGTCATTATGTCTCCTGCATTGCTCAAGTTCATATTGCCCGTGCTTGATATTTGAACTATTGAACCACCAAAGGTGCCTGTTGGAGTACCTCCTCCGAAAACAAGTAAAACACCGCCGGCAGGAATAATTGTATTGGCCGGAATTACATGTCTAGGTATTTCACTTGCTAGTGCCGAATTATCATAAATCTTATATCCACTAAGATCCATAGATTGAGAAGAGAAATTTATGAATTCTATAAATTCATCCTCAGCTTGAGAATAAACACCATCTCCATTTGCATCTCCATCGAGGCCAGAATTAGAAGGATCATAGCAAATTTCATTTACAATCAGTTTCTCAACTGGTGCAGTGTCATCATCTTCAATTAAAACTAAAACTTTTTCTTCCCCATCTTTGTCGGCACCTGAAACAGAAAGTATTCCAATTTCAGCAGATTCATTGCCTTCTTCTATTGAATCTTGGATGGAGTAAAGAGTTATACTCGTAGTCAAATCACCCGGAGTAATGAACATATAGTTTTCACTCATATAATAGTCAACATCCTTCAAAGCTGTCCCAGAAGTCCAAAGGTCAATCGATACTCCTTGATGATCACTGGAGTTTAAAGCAGCTTGAATTACTACCATTCCTGAATCTTCTGAAATACTCATCTGGGCAGCAGATAAAGAAACGATTACTCTAGACTTAACATCATTTGTTTCACAGCTATTTATTAAGAAAACGAAAAGCAATGCACCTAATATTTTCTTGACCATGATGAAAAGTTAAAAAATCAATTAATGATTAACCACAACTTTTTCCTCCGAAACAATTCCTTTAGAAAATAATCGTACAATGTACATTCCATTAGGAATATTCGATGTATTTAAAGAACATTGTCCGCCGACAATAGTAGAGTTCAAAATCCGTTGACCAGTCGTTGATAAAAGCTCAACACTAGCTCCTTCATTTGCAAAGTCTATTTTTAACAAATCGTTGACTGGATTGGGACTTATCGAAAATTCAAAAATATTCTTATCATCCTCATTTGATCCAACTGAAGCACAAGGTGTGCAATAATTAAAGCAAAAAGCAAGAGTGTCTGCAGCTGATCCCACCGTGTGAAAACGATTTATAAACCCACCCGTGTTTTGAGTACAAGCAGAATCTAACACTGTGAATTGCTCTTGAGCTACCCAGTTGTCTGTTGAAAACTTGTAAAAGATTGGCGTGTTCGCATTAAGCATAGCTGTGTACTCCCAAATATTATCACCATCAGTATCAGTCATTGGCCATGCATCTCCTGACCAGGCATTAAAGGATCCACTTAAATATGGCTGAGTAAATGAAGAAGGAGCTTTTGGACTATTCATATCTACCATAAAGTGAACACTTTGCGGAGCTACTGGAGCCGTGCAAACTGTATCTGGCGAACATGTCCCATAGCAGAAACCTAGGGTTGTGTCTTGCGAGAAAACAGGTAAGGTTCTATCACTAAAAGCTGCTGGGTCGGCACAGGGAAGACCAGCAATATTCTCTTGAGTTGCCCAATTTTGGCTATTCGCAGGGCTGTTTAAAAATCTAAATTTCCCAAGACCATCACCTGCAAGAGTATCTGTTCCTTCCCAAATACCATCTGCGTCAGGATCAGACAAAGCAAGACCGGTAGCGCTTCCATACAAGCCCCCACCTACAAAGATACCGTTGGGTCCGACAGTGATATTCGCGGTATTAACTCTAAAGGTAACTACATGAGCCGCTGCTGCTGCTGGGCAAACTGTATTGGGCGAACAAGTTCCAAAGCAAAACCCTAATGTTGTGTCTTGTGAAAAGGTAGGTAGAATTCTAAAATTAAACATTGCAGGGTTAGCGCAAGGGAGACCTGTAAGGTTCTCCATGGTTGCCCAGTTACTATTGTTTGCAGGGCTGTTTAAGAAAGTGAAATTTCCTCCAGCAGTTCCATCAAGCGTATCTGTTCCTTCCCATATACCATCTCCATCAGGATCAGTCATGGCAACAGCCTGAGCGACGCCGGGCTTACCTAGGTACATCCCATTGGCACCAACATTAATATTTGCGGTGTTGACTCTAAATGTCACTACATGGATTGTGGAATTACTAGAACATTCAGGATATGGGCAACTAGATGTAGAAACCAGAGTATCGTTGTCCGTACAATTTGGGCCTCCATAAATCCATCCATTTGGCCAAGTCATTCCAAGGGTATCCTTGTACGCCCAGGAATCAGCATACTCCCAAAAAGTCCCAGAGCCATCAACAGTAATATCGCCAAAAGTTTCAATCACAACACTGTCCTTGAAAAGCTCTATGGCATCATCACCATTTTGAGATATTGAATTAGAAGCCTGTAACCGAACTTCAAAAGAATTCATACAAGAGCCGAGATAATTAGACATTGCGGAAGAGTCTCTATACAAAAGAACATCGTCTCCCTGCTGCAAAGCAATTGACGGAAAGACATATTCAACACCATCAGTTCCACCTCCATTATTTGCAACTCCAACACCATAAATACTCAAGTCAGAAATAGATGAGTCAGCCCTAAAGTGAATGGCTTTTCCGGTTGATCCTGCAGAAGGTAAATCGAAATCTATGATTCCCTGAAGACTTAATTGCGCAAAGGAAGAAGATGATATTCCTAATGAGAAAAGTATAACTGTAAAAATTCGTGAATGTTTTTTCATTCTTGTAGTTTTATAAAAGGTAATTTTGTGTAAAATATTTAAAAGTTATATTAACTACTAATATATAGGACAATTCTAAATAAGCAAATTATTTATTTACTTAAATGCCAGTTTTTAGAAGCAATAGAAAATATTTTTTTAGTATGTTTCATATCTTTTTAGATTGAAATATCTTTAAAGATCTATTAATTGACTTATGAAGAAAAATATTAATTCATTTTCGTATTGCATTTCATTTTTTTTACTTTTCGCTCTCAATGCGTGCGATAACAATGAAATCATTCCAGATAGAACTAAAAATCAATTAGTCGGAAGAGGAAGTTTTGTTTTTGACTCGTTTGCTCCACTTAGCAACAAACCAACGAACGTTCACTACTATATTCCCGATAGCACTAATGAAAATTCTCAAATTTTAATTGTTTTTCATGGAGGGGGAAGGGATCCCTCTCAAAATAGAGATAGCTTAATTGCAAAAGCCAATCAGCATGGTACTATTATAGTTTTTCCAGAATTCTCTGAAATTAATTTCCCAGGAGGTGATGGTTACAATCTCGGAAATATGTTTATTGATGGAGATAACCCTTCCTCTAGCTCATCAATCAATGAAGACCAGTGGGCGTTTTCTCTTGTAGAACCGATTTTTGATCAGATCAAACGTCTAACAGGAAATATTTCTTCAACTTACAATGTATTTGGATTTTCTGCTGGAGCGCAATTCACGCATAGATTCTTATTTTTTAAACCAGAGGCACGATTGAATAAAGCTGTTGCTGCCGCTTCTGGTTGGTATACTTTATTGGATGATCAAATTGACTTTCCTTATGGTATTAAAAAGAGTCCAATTGAGACTTTTGATTTGTCCAGCTTATACTCTAAAAGTCTAACTATTCTAATAGGTGAATCAGATAACAATCCAAATGCCCCAGGATTGAGAAGAAATTCCTTTGCAGATGCTCAAGGGACAGATCGTCTAAGTAGGGCAAAATTTTTTTACGAACAGAGCCATCAAAAGGCATTATCTTCTACTTATAACTTTTCTTGGGATTACGTTTCTCTACCCAATGTAGGCCATAGTTTTTTACTATCCGTAGAAAATGCCATGGATAATATTTTTTGATCATTAATTCAGAAGAAAAAGGTAATGCTCAATAAAAAAAGAATAGGATTAATACTAGGACCATTGTTCTTTTTGCTAATCCTTTTTTTCTTTAAACCTGAAGGCCTTAGCCCTGAGGCAAATGCTGTATTAGCATCAACTCTGTGGATTGCCACGTGGTGGGTTACAGAGGCAATCCCCATTGAGGTGACGGCTCTTCTGCCAATTGTCTTGTTTCCGCTATTTGGAGCTTTAGGATTGAAAGAAACTGGTGCTGCCTATGGTCATAAATTTATATTCTTATTCATCGGAGGGTTCATTTTAGCCATTGCAATTGAAAAATGGCAATTGCATAAACGTATTGCATTACATATTATAAAATTTGTAGGCACAAGCTTAATCAATATTATGTTGGGATTCATGTTGAGCACAGCATTACTATCGATGTGGATTTCAAATACTGCAACTACTGTGATGATGCTTCCAATTGGAATGGCAGTAATTGCCCAATTAAACGAAAAAACCTCTGAATTATCAAATACTGGATTTGGGAAAGCATTGATGTTATCGATTGCTTATAGCGCTTCTATTGGTGGGATGGCAACGATTATAGGAACCCCTCCTAACCTTATTTTCGCTGGTGTCGTTCAAGAATTATATGGAATTGAAATTTCATTTTTACAATGGTTCACCTTTGGTCTTCCCATTTCCATTTTACTTCTTTTTATTTGTTGGATATATTTGGGAAGATTTGCTTTTTCGTTAAAAGGACAAGAACTTCCAGGAGGAAGAGCTTTAATAGAGGAAAAAATAAAAGAATTGGGAATAATGTCGAGAGAGGAAAAATTAGTCTCAACAGTCTTCGCTCTAACCGCCATTTCATGGATTTGTAGATCTTTTCTATTGAAACAGTTCATTGTTAACATCGATGATACTATAATCGCTGTCATCGCAGCAATCGCGCTATTCATAATTCCCTCAAAGAAAAAAGGGGAGGCTCTTTTAAACTGGCAGGACGCAGTAAAACTCCCGTGGGGAATTCTCTTACTTTTTGGAGGAGGCATTGCTTTGGCCATTGGGTTTGAAAGTAGTGGCCTAGCCTTTTGGGTGGGCAATCAATTAACGGCTTTGCAAGGAACACATTTATTCCTACTTGTTTTTGTAATCATAGCCTCTGTTAATTTTTTAACTGAGATCACCTCCAACTTAGCGACAACAGCAATTCTGTTACCAATTCTGGCAACTTTAGCTGTCGTAGTTGATATTCATCCTTTCATGCTCTTAGCGGCTGCGACGGTCGCTGCCTCTTGCGCCTTCATGCTTCCAGTAGCTACAGCACCCAACGCCTTGGTCTTTGGTTCTGGTTATATAAAAATGGGCGATATGATAAAAAGCGGAGTTTGGTTAAATTTAATATCTATTATTATCTTGACTCTGATTGTCTATTTCTTTCTACCGATTGTATGGAACTTTGATCCATATTCTTTTTAAATATTTAAACCTTATCTGACTTTTTTTGTTCAATATCAGGTAGTTATAACTTCCAAGCAATCAATAAGAAGTTAATATAATGAGGTTTTTAAATAGAGCAAATGTTAGGTCATAAAGACATGTTCACAAGAACTGTGGTATTGACTTTTATCATAATCCTAGGCTGGGGTTGCAATGCCTCAAGAATCGTTAGTCCTTTGAAACCTAATGAATGGCGAATTGGCCTTGCTCAAGGAGGCCCTCAGGTGAACTCTGGAGGCCTTCCACTGATGAGTATTTATGCAGCAAAAGGAATTACTGAAGAACAATCATTTTATTCCGGTTTGCAACTTTTGAATTTAGGGTTTCAATCGCTTCAAATGGATGCCGGAGTTCTCACCCGCTTAAAAAAACAAGAGAAAACAATCCCTGAAATAAATATAAAAACTGGGGGAAACTTAATGATAAGCTTTCGCGATGCTGCAACAAGAATTTATCCTGAAATCGGGATACTGACAACTTGGAAAATTAAACGTTTTGTGCCCTATTTAGGAAGTGATTTGTGGGTTGATCCGACTTATCAGCTAACAGATCTCGGAAATGGATCGCTACTTCACCCGTCACTTCAAACAGGTATAAGATATATTGGAAAGCGAATCGAGTTTGGAGTAGAAGCCAAATGGATAAATCCCACAAGAACTTTTAACATTCCTCAAGCTGTAGTGCCCACATTTTTAGGCATCGGCGCTCGAGGAATATATTTCACATTGGCATACAGAATTTTATGAAAAGATTTTTATTCCTTCTAATCTCATTTTTACTGATAATTATTCATTCAAGTTGCGATGTTGATGCAGCACTTTTAAGAGGGGAATATGTTGAATACAACTTTCCTCCTGGAGATAGCACAGAGAAATATTTTGTTGATGCCGATAAAATTCACATAATTAAATTAAACTCCAAAGCTGATATTTTAAATAATGTTAGCGCTGCCAATATATCTGCACTTTACGTTGGTGATATTAATTCCATATCCACAGATACCGTATTTTTATACTTACCTGGAAATTCAAGCTCTCTCAACGGTTATTGGTGGCCAATTCGTCAGATGGCTAATATTGGTGGACATCATCGTTACGGTCTTTTAGCAATTGACTACAGAGGATTTGGTCAGTCGGAGGGTGTGTCAACAAGTACAGCTAGCATGCGTCAAGACCTTCATGCAGCTCTTGATTTTCTCTTAGAAAATGGGTTAGATAAAGATAGGCTTGTTCTTTATGGCCTTAGCTTGGGTAGCCTCCCCGCCTGTCAAGAAGCCGGCGATCAAATGGGATCAATCGAGATCGAAAAGATAATTATTGAAAGCCCGCAATCCACGGCCGACGTATTTTTTCAGGATGCCGTAGGACTCTCTGTACCGAGCTCTTTGGTGACAGATTATAATTTTAACCTTGTTAAACAGATCTCAAAATTTGAAGGGAGCCTCCAATGGATGCATGGTGCAAATGATACAATCGCTCCTTTTGATAATGCCAAGGCAATTTACGAGGGACATAACGGTGACTATAAAGAGTCTCACATATTGCCTCTTGGAGGACATGATTTCAGGTATGAATTTGGGTTTGAAAAATGGGGAGAAGTCATATTAGATTTTACCTCAAAGCAATAAAGGACTTAATTATTAAGATTTTAAATAAAAAAAAGTGGACTTCGTAAAAGTTGACTTTTTATTCGTGACCATAAGTAGTAATAGTTCGAAGCTCGAAGGTTAATTCTATTTTCTTCTTTATCGCAGCAACAGAAAGGGAATTACGAGAAACAAAAAAAACGGAGAACCGATTTAAAAAAACCAATCCTCCGTTTGAGTGATCCCGGCGCGATTCGAACGCGCGACCGTCTGCTTAGAAGGCAGATGCTCTATCCAGCTGAGCTACGGGACCGAAGCCGCAAAAGTAGCATTAAAATCTATTATTAAATGGTAGAAATATTAACAAGTTGAAACTCCGACTAAAAAGTTAAATCGTCAACACATTAAATCGCAAGTCTTGGGGTGATTTATTTGCTAAAAAATATATTTTCTACCACTCGGTCTAAGTATTAAATAAGAGAAAAGTCCAAACTGTTCCTAAGAAGACAACCAATCCAGAAACAATAAGCAGATCTACAATTTTATTAGGTTTTTGTTTTTCGGTAATGACTTTAGCAGGAGTAGTTTTATTCATATTAGCCTTTATATCGCTGAAATTAAAATCTTGAGGTAAATCTTTAATCTGTGATTTCACAATGAATCGCCCATTTTTAAACTCATATTCAAATATTTTCCTGAACCCGTTTTCTTTTGAACATAATTGGAGAATTTCTCCTCTTCCTTCTAGTTGAATAAGGGGTATATCAATCAAGTATATCAAAAAATCATCTTCAACATAAGACCTGCAGACGATAGGGAGTGCAGAATCAGCATCAATACTAGCAAAAACCAATTTCATGCAATCTTTCCCTTCATAATCACTAACAAGCCAGAGCATGTTTGTAGTGTAGTCAATTTCAAAAAAGACACCTTTCGATTTTTCATCAGCTTGAGAAAACAAAGCAAATGACATTATTTGGAGAGAAAAATAAAATAAAATTTTTTTCATAAACTTCGACATTTACTTAGTTAAAAGAGATCATATATTGAACAAAAGTAAGGTTTAAAGCAAAAAGCACGTTAACAGACGACCAATCATTTTTAG
>MDTF01012546.1_pt1 | contig 19508 bp, 17 predicted proteins | sample 811191 | NCBI WGS metagenome assembly MDTF01 (sample SAMN05326649, study PRJNA326480) | marine metagenome | isolation source: seawater | place: Southern Ocean | collected 2011 | reverse complement strand
TGTAGTTGCAGGTGGTGTTGCTGCAAATAAAAAAATTAGGGAAGTACTGGAAGATCTTTGCAATGAAGAAGGTTTTAAAGCGATATTTCCACCTATTAATTTATGTGGAGATAATGCAGCAATGATTGCAATGGTTGGATTAGAAAAATTCAAGTTAAGTCAGTTTAGCAAATTAGACCACCCGGCAAAACCTAGGTGGCCTTTAGATGAGAATGCGGCTTATTTAAAAGGTGCTGGAGTAAAATTATAAATAAATAACGTCTTTATAATTAAATTTTTTATACACTCCTCTTGAGTCAAAAACTAGATTCGAGTTTTTGTAAATAAATTCATAATCATATTTATCATGATCCGTTACTATTAAGGTGGCTGAAAATTTTTTTAGAGTGTTTTTATTAATTGGAATTGATTTTTTATTAAAATTTAAGTTTCTACCTTTTCTTAAATATGGAAAATATGGATCATTATAATCAAATTTAATCTTTTTATTCTTTAAAATTTTCATAATCTCAATTGAAGGCGACTCTCTGTCATCATCTACATTTTTTTTATATGAGACTCCTATAATTAAAATCTTAGGATTTTTTTTTAAATTTTTTAACATTTTGTTAACTACCCATTTGGGCATTGACGTATTTAATTTTCCAGATAGGCTTATAAATTTAGGATCATAACCTGCTTTTTTAGAGGCCCATGAAAGATAAAAGGGGTCAATTGGGATACAGTGCCCACCCAAGCCTGGACCTGGTAGAAATTTCTGAAATCCAAAATTTTTGGTAGCCGCAAGTTCGATTACATTAAAGATATCAATTTTAAGGTAATTACAGATTATCTTTAATTCGTTAACTAGACCAATATTTACCGCTCTATATAAATTTTCTAATAATTTTGAAGTTTCTGCTTCCTTTATACTCTTTGCTTGTATTCTTTTTTTAACAATATGTGAGTAAACTAAATCTATTAAAGTCAAACATTTGTCTGTGTAACCGCTAATAACTTTTGGTGTTTTTTTGTATGAAAATTTGCTGTCACCAGGATTTTCTCTTTCAGGAGAATAACCTAAAAATAGATTTGTTCCCAAGATGTGTTCTTTTTTTTTAAATTTCTTAAAAAATTCTATTGTTGCGCCAGGAAAAACAGTGCTTTCAAGTATAACTAATTGGAAAGGTTTAATAATTTTTTTTAATTTTCTTGCACATTCGTACACATAACTCATGTCTGGTCTGGAATTTTTAAGAGGCGTCGGGAGGCAAACTATTATTACATCACAATTTTTTAATATATTGTAATCGCTACTTAAATTATTATTATTTTTTTTAAAATAATTAAAATTTTTTAATGATGGTGTGTTTATATATGGCTTACCTGCTTTTAATTTATCTATTTTATTATTATCATTGTCCAAACCAACAACATTAATATTTTTTTTTATAAATCTATTTGCAATTGGGAGTCCAACATACCCTAAACCAATTATTCCTATAGTAATATTTTTTTTTTTAAATTTTTTTTTAATGTCATTAAAAGTATGCATTTTATTTTACTATTCCTTGATTAGTGAATTGTCTTTTAATTTATAAACATCAAATTTACCTTTGTGTCTATCTATATTGTGAGAAATCATAATCAATGTAATATTTTTAGATATTGATAAAATATTCTCCATCAATTCGATTTCATTTTCAAAATCAAGCCCACTTGTGGGTTCATCCATGATAAGAATTTTTGGCTTCTTGTATAAAGCCCTGGCAATTGCAATTCTTTGTTTTTGTCCACCTGAAAACCTTACACCTCTATTTCCAACAAAAGTTTGTATGCCATCTTTAAGTTTACTAATATCTTCATAAATATTAGAGAGTTTTAAGACTTCCTTAAGCCACTCTTTATCCACACTATCTTCCTCTTTTGAAAAGGTTATATTTTTTTCAATCGTGTCATCTATTAGATAGATATCTTGAGGTATATAGCTAACTAGATCTTGCCATTTTTTTATATTCTCAAATATTGAAGTATCGTCAACTAAAATAGTTCCACTATTAGGCTTTAACAATCCAGTTAATAAATTTATAAAAGTTGATTTTCCAGCTCCTGACTGACCAACAATTGCAACTTTGGAACCTATATCTATTTTAAGATTCAAATTTGTAAATACATGTTTTTTTGAATCCTCCTCGTACTTAAAACTTAAATTTTCAATCTTGATATTTTTATTAAAGGTAATATTGAGATTTTTTTCTTCTTCAGTTTTTTTATATTCATCGTATTTTTGAATTTCACTTAATTCCTTTACAACTAAATCTTTCCCATATTTTAGGAATTTTAATTGGTTCAATGCCATCATCAACATGCTTAATGTTGGCATCAATCTAGCAAAACTTACTACAACGAGGGTCATTAAAGGTACAATTTCTATAAATTCTTTATTAGATTCATAGTTAATAACAAAAAATATACCAACAAATATAACCATGATTAACTCTAAGAATATTTTTGGCATAGCATTTAAGATATTTAAATACATATTTTGTGTTTCTTTTTTTCTGAAAAAATTTTCATATCTATCTAGAAAAAATGATTCTTTTTTAAATAATTTAGTTTCAATAAAAGAACCAAATGCATGCTGTAACGTTTTAAAAATTTCAATATCATTTTCAGCCCTAATTTTTGATCTGTTTTCTATTCTTTTTTTAAAATAATACCGAACTAAAATAAGACCAAAAAGAATAAATACAAAATTTAGAATTCCAATAGCGGTTGAATTAAATAATAAAATTATCAAGATGGCAGCAATTAAAATAGTTGAATTTATCAACTTTAAAAACCAATCTAAATACATAGATGCCTGAACTACTTCGTTGATTATTCTTTGATTGAGTTTTGCTGGATTATTCTGCAAATGAAAAAAGTAATTCTTAAATAAGTAAGATTTAAATATTTTTTTTGAAATATAAGCATTTGTTACAAAACTAAATTTATTTTGTACGTAAGTTGCTAGAATTAAAAAAATTGCCTTAACCATAAAAACACCAATTAATAAAGATGATAGCAACAGTACCCTTGAGTAATCATTCATATCAATAATATGGTTAATTAAAAAATTTTCTTGATATTTTGAGAGGTATATTATGGGGTCAATTACAATGCTTATAAAAATTACAATTGATCCAATTCCAATTATTTCCAAAAAATTTACAAAAAAATTAAGAAAAAAACTAAGAAAGTAAAAACTTTTTAATTTTTTGGTTAGTAAAAAGTTAATATCTGAGTACTTTGCTTTTATAATTTTAATCATAGTTATTAGTTAATAATTTTTTGATTTCACTTACTTTGTTTTTATTGATGTATGCAAATTCATTACAAAATATATTAACTGCTTTTTGAACTTTATCACTATACCACCAGTCTAGATGATTATCCCAAATTGAATTAATATGTTCTGCTAAAAGTTTTTGATCATCAAAGTAAATTTTAGCTTCTTTAAGAATTTCGTAATACTCTTTTGCATCTTCTCTTAAAAAATTCTTACCTCTAAAAAATTCAGTAACTATAGTCGGTATATTTAATGCTAAGGTTTCTAAAAAGCCAGTTCCATTATAAGGAGATAAAAAAATCTTAGTATTGGAAAGAGTTTCATAATAGCTCATTTTTTGAGCATCTATTTTTATGTTTGGATATTTATTTTCAAATCTAATTTTTTCGCCCATGCCTGCATCACTAGGATTAATTCTTATCAATAGATTGTTCAATCTAATCTTATCATTTAAATTATCAACGATCCTAAAACAGTGCTGAAATAAAAGCAATTTATCCTCCGAGGCCCTACTATCTATAAAATTTGAAAATATTGGTGCACTAGGGAGAATCATGGTTAGTAATTTTTTTTCTTTATTCTTATCAAATTTTGGCAACGGCCTAATCATACCTAAAGGTTTTATTTTTGGATCATTTTTATCTTTCCAACCATAAGTTAAATATAAACTTGATATTTTCCTTTCATGTTCTTCTGCTCCATGAATATTATAATGACCATAACAACCACCATGAGTTGCGAGTACTAGTTTTGCTCCTTGTTCAACGTTGTGAGCACAATACCTAGTTAATAAATTTTTATTTAACATATTAGATGAAAATATTTTTTTTGGTTTTTTAGGTAAAGTGAGTTGATTTAATTTTTTTTCTACCTCTTTAAAACCTTCTAAAAAAGATACTGGAATAAATGAAAAAATTGATTTGTATAAAAAATTTTCAAATTCGTTATCCTTTGCTTCAAGTAAAGTAATTTTTTTTCTTAATTCATAATCAGGCTTACAAATCGAGTAAAGATTTGGAACAAATGTTGGAAACTGTTTGAGTTTAAAATTTAATTGTAGATCCTCTCTTTTACTAAGATAGCTTCTTAAGATACTATATTTTTGCCTTTTGATAAATTTAGAAAATATTAAATTGTAAATTTTTAATATCATTTTTTTTTTATTCATTTTGTCATAATCTCTATTTTCTAGTATCTCTAATGATTCCGAAGTATTTTGTGTTTCGTAAATTGAAAATTTTTTATTGTCTGAAAATCTATATTTAATTATGAAAAAAAATATACTCTCCCTAAATCCTGGGGTTTGAAATTTAATCCCAAGATGATCTACTGTTTGTACTAATAAATCTTTTTCCGAATTTTTTCTTACTTTTATTAAAAAATTACTCTCCATATTTAAGAGGGACGACATCATTTCCCATGATTCAAACATGCTGAAGACGTAAATATCCAGCCAATAACCAATCTCAATATCCCAAAATTTCTCAGAATAATTTATTTGATGAAAATTATTTAAATATTTTGAGGTTGATAATAATAAATTTGATTTAATATTTTTTAAAAAAGCATGATTGCTTATTATATCGCCTTCACTAAGACTTTTTATAAGTTTCTCGTTTTTATATGTTTTTTGAAAGGGGTGTATGTAAATTTTAGGGAAGGAGTTTTCAACTTTTATATTATCATCAATTATTACGTTATATGTTTCAACCATGATCTAATTTATTTACGATAAATAAATTTTATTTTATTTCATTTCATTCCAAAATTTTTTGTACCAATCAATATATTTAATATAACCCACTTCAATAGAGTTTTCTGGAATGTAACCTAATTTGTTTTTTGCCTTTGAAATATCCAAAGTTCCTCTTTCAGGCATAAATTTTTCTTTCTCTTTGTATGTAACTTTTACTTTTGGAAACTCTTTTTTTAAAACTTTAATTAAATCATTTATCTTTCTAGAATTGCCATTAGTTAAGTTAAATGTTTCATTAATTGCATTTTTATTTGAACAACAAAAACCAATGCCTTTGACTAAATCTTCTATGTATGTAAAGTCTAATTCATCTTCACCGTCGCCATTAATTGCTATATCCATGTTTTGGATTGCATTTTCTATAAAAATTTGCCCTACTCTTCTACTTACACATCTTTCACCATATAATGCTGATGGTCTTATTATTGTATAGGGTAAATTAAATACATGGTTGTACGCTTTGACTAATAATTCTCCTGCATATTTAAGTGTTCCATAAATTCCTATTGGCTTACAGACCGTATTGTCTTCATTAACATTTTTTGAGTTAAAATTACCATAGACCATACTTGATGACATATATATTACGTGGGTTTTGTTTATTCTTGCATAATCAAGAGTATTTTCTAATGTTCTTAGACTGTGATCAAAGGTGTTGTGTGGATCTTTATTAGATTTATTGGCATGAGAGACTGCAGCTAAATGAATTATGATATCTGGATTAACTTCACCATAGATTCTTGATACAGCGTGATAATCTCTGGCATCTTGAATTATTAATTTAATATTTTTTGAATTTAATAGCTCAATACGATTATTAAGTATCGAAGTATAAAGTTTTTTATTTTTAACTTCATCATCAGCAAAAGATAAAATGTTATTAACAGATAAACTGTCTACAATAATTGGTTCTGCTCCCATTTTCTGTAAATGAATTGCTAAGTTATGACCAATAAAGCCACAACCACCCACTAAAAGAATTTTTTTATTTTTCATTATGAACTAGACTAATAATAGTTTTACAAATTCTGTCAACTTCCACCATTTTTAATTTTGGATAAACTGGAAGTGAGATGTTTGTTTTTCCATATATATTAGCATTTTTATAATTATCCATATTTAGGTGATATTTTTTTTTATAATAACTCATTTTTGGCAATGGATTGGCATAATGCACACTTACACCAATTTTTTCTTCTTTTAATTTTTTTAACAGATTATCTCTACTTTTTACAAAAATTTGAAAGACAAAAAATGAACTATCTTTAGAATAAGGCATATGTGTGACTTGATCAATTCTAGTAAAATTCTTAATGTATCTCTTTGCTATTTTATGTCTTTGTTTTAAATTTTCTTTATAGTTATTCATTTGACGGTATCCAAGCGCAGCTTGAAAGTCAGTCATTCTATAATTATACCCTAAGGCTTTAACGTCGTACTCTCCTTGTTTTTTTCTATCTTTTATATCTTTGTCTATTCCAAATGCTTTTAATTTTTTAATTTCTTTATAAAATTTTTTATTATTTGTGATTACAGCTCCACCCTCTCCTGTCGTTATTTGTTTAGTGGGGTAAAAAGAAAAATTACCAGACACACCAAAATTACCAACGTGTTTATTGTTGTGATATGTTCCTAAAGCATGAGCACAATCTTCAATCACTTTTATATTCCTTGATTTGCAAAAGTAAATTATACGACTCATGTCGCAAGGATATCCAGCCATATGAACTACTATCAAGCCTTTAGTTTTTTTTGATATCCTTTTTTTTATTTCAGATAGGCTAATATTTCCTGAAGGATAATCCACATCAGCAAATATTGCTTTAGCTCCAGTATATTCAACAGCATGTGCTGTTGCTGTGTGTGTCTGAGCAGGTACAATCACCTCATCACCTTTTTTAAATCCAGATGCTAAACAGGAAATATGTAAACCAGCTGTACAACTAGAAACAGAAATTACATGTTTTGCTTTAGTGTATTTTGAGACCTCTTCTTCAAATAACGACGTGTATTTTCCGTGTGTTAACCATCCACTTTTAATAATCTTCCCAACTAAATTAATATCTGTTTTAGTTATATTTGTTTTTGAAAATTTAATTTCTTTCATATTATTATAAATATTTTATCTTTATTTTTTTTTTCAATTTGATTGATTTATCTACAGCAAAACAGATTGTCATTAAATCTATTTGTTCCTTAATCGATATTAAGGGCTTAATGTTTCTGTTTTTTATAGAATTTATAAAATTTTGAATTAATTTTTTTCTATTCTTTTTATCAGGGTAGGCCGAATTTACCTTAATTAGTTTATTTTTTTTAAAACTGTAAGCACCTAGTCTTGAGTTTACTAATGTACTGTCTTTTGAAAAAATTTTAACCTCATGATAATGATCATAATTAGCTACGGCATTAGCGGATATCTTAACTAAAATATTCATAGGAAATTCAAAAATCATTGTTATCAAACTATATTTTTTAAAAATTGTTTTTTGGGTAATTTTATTATTACCGACAGCATAAACTGATAAGGGGTTTAAACTTGTCATCCAGGTTATTAAATCAATCATATGAATTCCAGCTCCTAAAGTTAAAGAATAATCTTTTACTTTAGATCGCCACTCAAATAATTTTTTCTTTCTACCCCAAAGATAATCTGCCTCAATATAAAAAATTTTTTTTACATCAATTTTTTTTTTGAAATCTTTGAACAACGAGTTTACTCTTAGTACAAGATTTGAGAAAATTTTAATATTTTTTTTTTTCTTTAGCAAAATGTGAATTTTTTTTAATTCATGAAAATTTAAGCACATTGGTTTTTCAACTATAATATGCTTATTTGATTTAATAGATTTTAAAATTTGATTAAAATGATAATCATCATGGCTTGCGATTGAAACCAGGTTTATTTCTTTATTATTAAAAATTTCATTTTCATCGTTAGTAATTATTTTGTTTGGAAATCTTTTTTTTAATTGTAATATTTTTTTCTTATCCTTTTCACATATTATTTTAACTTTAGCACCTTTGTAATTTTCAATCGCCTCAAAATGTTTTTGGCCTATTCCCATACCTATTATCGCAGCTTTAATATTCATTTAATAAATAGTTTTAAGTATTTTTTTCCATGTAAAAGTTAAGAATTTTTTTTTTTCTAATACTGGTTTAATTTTTTTTAAGTGGCTCAAGGTATCAACTGCTAGATTATATTTGCTAAAATTTTTTTTATTTTTAAAATTTACAATACTATATTTTTTTGCATTTTTATAAAAATATGAGGTTAAATGCTCTTTATTTTTTTTAGAAATCTTTTTATTTTTTTCAATATCAATTATAATTTTAGAATTAACTACTTCTACAGAAATGCCTACTGGATATGATCTGGGGTAAACATTTGTTACTAAATCACATTTTTTACTTTTGTAAACTCTTATTGCCCTATCTATTATTGCTGGGTCAATACATGGACTATCTCCTGTAATTCTTACAAAGTATTTTAAATTATATTTTTTGGATACATGCACATATCTTTGCAAAACATTGTTCAATGACCCTCTAAAAAAATTATATTTTTTATGTTTGCAAAATTTGACAAGTTCATCATCAGATCTTAATTTTGAACAAGCTATTATAATTTTTGTAATTTTTTTTGATCTTTTTACTCTATTGTATACATAGGAAATTAACGGTTGATTGTTTATTTTTTTCATTACTTTATTGGGTAATCTTTTTGATGATGTTCTGGCTTGAATAATTGCTACAGTCATAATTTTATTTCGTTAAAAAAAGGTTTTCTATTTTTTTTAAATTATTTATATCCAACCAGCATAATAAAATCATTTTCTGACTTTTTAAATATTTTAAAAAATCTTTTTTTTTTTCTTCATCTACTATCAATATTCCAAAAGTTCCAAATATTATATTTTTGACCAATGCAGCTCTATAGCCAAATTTTTTCAATCTTTTATTTAGGGATGGTGTGCCATAAAAACCCCAGTCTTTTTTACAGATATCATACTCTTTTTTATTATTTGAATTTTTCAGTGTTATATTCTCATCATTATTTAGATATAAAGAACCAACATCTTTTAAAGTAGTTTTTTTATCCCAGCCAACTTTAAACTTTCTAACCTTAGTTTTTTTTATTAACTTCATTACCAGTGATATTTTCTAATAATAAAATTTTTTATTTTCCATTTATTATTCTTTTTTTCCCATATTAGTTTATTTCTAAATTTTTCTATAATCTTTGTAAATTCTCTATTTGAAATATTTGTATATTTACAAAATTTTTTTATATCTGATTTAGGTTCGATATCTTTCATTTTCTTTTTTATAATTGAAATAGCTTTTTTTCTGTCTATTCGTTTATTTCTTATCTCAATAGACAAATTGTCAAATACTCTTGTAAAACCAAATTTAAACCATTTTAAATAATGATGTATCGAAATAAAATCACAATCTATATCTGCATAATTATAAATTCCTGTTTTTGAATACCTTGGGTGAGTAAACCCATTTTTTTTTGCAATTTTTAACATTTTTTTTGGATCCCATTTTAAATATTCTCCTAAAAATATTGATTCTGTTTTTTTGCTACTTTTAGACTCCTCAAAAGCAATCATTTTTTTATCATTTAAAAAAGAGTCTTTCCAAAAATTAGTATTAGTCTGATTCAATACACCAAAATTTTTAATCCATTTTTTATCCATTATATCTTTTATTTCTTTTGGGTTTTTGGTTCCATATTCTGCAGCTGAATTTTCACCCCAAACGACTAACGGTATATTAAAATTTTGTGCTATTTTAAGTGGCATACTAAACATTGTCATGTGCATAGGTATGGCTGTTGCACCCTTTATCTTTAAAGTTTTTAAAGTAAAGTAAGCTTCAACTTTTGGGTTAATTGAATAATCTATGTGATCTACACCTAATTTAATTAAATTTTCTAAATTTTTTTTCCCGTATTCATTTCTTCCAGGTGTTTTATAGGTCACTGCAAGTGGTGTCATTTTGTGCCTTAAACACTCCATCACTTGCCATGTACTATCTTTCCCTCCAGAAACGGGTATTAAACAATCATAGTTATTTTTTGATCTTTTTTTTGCTCTTTCAAAAATTTTTTTTAACTCAATTTTTTTTTTAATCCAATTTTTAACTTTATTTCTAACTTTATGATATTGGCATGCATTACACACACCATCCTCACCAATACTAAGATTTGGTCTGGTGGATGGAAGAACACATTCTCTACACCATTTCATTAACTAAATCTCTCTAAAAAAATTTTACAATTTAAAAGTCTAAAAAAAAACATAGACTCACTGTGTGATAATTCTTTTTTTTTATAAATCTTTAACATCCTTTTAAAGTTTATATATCTATAGATTGGAGACTTTTCATCTAATAAAAACTTATTAAAAAATTTATCATTTCTGTCAATAATAGAGTCGAATGATGCATTAAAGCCTCTTTTAATCTTATTTTTAAAAATATGTCTTGGCATTATATCTTTAAATGCTGCCTTAAGTAAAAATTTAGTCTCTCCTTTGTTAATTAAAAATTTTGTTGGAACTGTATTCATATATTCAACTAAATCTACATCCAGATAAGGCGATCTATTTTCAACTGACGAATACATATGATTTTGATCATCCTCATTTAATACAGGTGGTACCGTTTCGTAAAGTAATTCATTAAGCATTCTGTTTCTTAATGCGTCTTGACAAAATTTTTTATCTTTAAAAGGAGTCATTTTTTTTTTATCTATTAATGAAAAAATTTCAGGATTTGTATCAAATATATATTTGTTATAATTTTTATTTTTTAAAAAATTTTGAATATTTTTTAAATGTGGGTTTCTCGTAATTTTTTTTATATACTTTTTCCAATAATAATAATTCTCTTTGAAATACTTATGATTTTTAAGTTCAGCTAAATAATGGAGAGTATGTTGATAATATCCTGTAAAAATTTCATCTGCCCCTATTCCACTTATGCTTACTTTAAATCCTTTTTTATTAATTAAGTTATGTAACTTGCTGCTCACATACGAAGTAATCGTATACATTGGCATAGAATTGTAATCTACAAAATCTTGAATTTTTGAGAGAAGCTTTTCTGGTGCCTCATGTTTTATGTTAATCTGAGTGTTTTTTACTTTTAATAGTTTGACAGTTTTATTAATTAAAAAAGACTCATCATATCTTTTATCCTTATCTATTAAGCTAAATGTATGTACTTTTTTTTTAAGAGCAGACAGTATAATACTTGAGTCTACTCCACCACTTAACATAATGGTTAACGGTACATCTGAGACAGAAACTCTATCAATAGCATTTACAACTTTTTTTCTAATATTATTTATAATGTCTTTTTGGTCTGTTTTATGATTTGGCTTGTATTGAAGCGTCCAATATTTTTTAGTTTCAATTTTACCCAATTTAAACTTTAAATATGAACCGCTGGGGACTTTCTTGATACCTTTAAAGAAAGTTAAATTATACTTTTCTACAGATCTATACCCTAAACCTAAAAAGTTATATATCTGCTTCTCATTAATATTGAATTTTTTTTTTGATAAATTCATTATCTGCTTTATTTGAGATCCAAAAAAAATATCCTTATTTTCGTGATAATAATAAAGTGGTTTTTCCCCAAACCTATCCCTTGACAAAATTAATTCATTATCATTATTATCCCAAATTGCCAATGACCACATTCCTTTTAATTTTTTGAAAATATTCACACCATATTCATAAAATCCTGAAATGATCACTTCCGTGTCAGAATTAGTTTTAAATTTATAACCTCTTTTTTTAAGTTCATTTCTTAATAAAATATAATTATATATTTCTCCGTTAAAAATTAATTTTAGTCCATGTTTTGAAAATGGTTGATTTGATCTTGCTTTAAGATCTATGATACTTAGTCGACTGTGAAGGAGTAATATATTTAGATTCTTTTTTTTAATCTCGATTTTGTTTTGGTTATCAGGTCCACGCTGGACTAATGATTTTAAACCCAAATCAATATATTTTTTTGGTATCTTATTGATTCCTATATACCCAGCTATTCCACACATTTATTTTAAGTTTTTTTTTATTAAAAGGTCACCTTTTTTTAAATTTTTTTTTGAAGTCGTGCTAGTTAAAATTTTTATTTTATTTAATGAATTTTTCTTAAATGGTCTAAGCCATATAATATCATCATTATTAATTTTTTGATTTTTTTTAATGTCTTTATTTATGTAAGGTGAACGTCTTAAATTTACAATATTTTTTTTTTCACTTCTGTCTGGTATCTTCTTTAATTTTCCTAAAATCAACCTAACATTTTTTGAAAATTCCACCAAACTATTTAACTCATCGGGTGTTGCAGAAATTTTATGGTCATGAAAACTAGACGTATTTTTATTAAGGGTAAAATGCTTTTCAACAATGAAAGATCCTAGAGTTAATGCGATTTTGCAAGTATCATCATTGATAGAATGGTCGGAATAACCAATTTCAAACTGGGGAAATTTTTGTTTGAGAAATTTTATTGAATTTAAATTTAAATCTTTATTGAGCGCAGGATACTTCGAGATGCAGTGTAATATTGCTAATTTATTTTTATAAGCATAATTAGAGAATTCAGCAGCTACTTTTTTAATTTCGCTATACTCCATAAGACCAGTTGATAAAATTACAGGTTTATTGAAAGTTTTTACTAATTTAATTAGGGGTAAAAAATTATTATCTCCTGACGAAATTTTAAATAATTTTTGAATTTTATTTAAAAAAAAAGCACTTTCTAAATCAAATGGTGTTGAAAAAAAAACTATATCTTTTTTAATTGAATAAATGGACAATTTCTTAAATTGATCAAACGATAATTGAAATTTTTTTAGTCTTTTAAATCTTTTTTTATCTGTATATTTTTCGTTGTAATAAGACTCTACTTTATATGTCTGAAATTTAACTGCACTTGCTCCTGAATCCACTGCTGCATCTATTAATTTAATTGCTCTATCAAAATTACCTTCGTGGTTATTGCCAATTTCAGCAACAACGATTGGATCTTTTTTTGAAAAAATTTTTCTAAAATTCATTTTTTAATTATGTAATGCTTATTCTTTTTAAAAGAAATGGGTTTAATTTACCCATATTAATTCCTTCAATAGCGGTAGGGCAACATTTAATATCGTTTCTTTTTAACATATTTATAACCTTTGTAGAAAATGATCTTTTGAATCCCTCTGGATATGAGTAGTGCAATGGCTTTATATTAACATTTTTTTTAATTAACTTAACGCTGTTTTTAATTTCAAAAGACAAGTCTTTATTATTTAAGTAGCTCAATATTCTATGAGTATGGGTGTGCCCGCCAATTATACACAGTTTATTTCTTGAAATTTTTCTTATTTGATTCCAATTCATTTTTTTATAAATCTGGCTATTAATAGGAAATTTTTTTACTCCGAGTTGATTACATAGCTTATTAGCAAAGCTATAAGGGTCAATCTTTTTTTCTTTTTTTAAAAACTTTCTTAATTTTTCTAACAAAAAAATTTTGTCCTTTTTTGTTATAATTTTAAATTTTTTATTTAGTTCAAATATAACGATACTTTTTTTTTTGGTTGTATCAACGGCGTAGTCAATTTTGTCAATCCAAGACATTTCATTTTTATCAACAAATTTTGTAGTTAAATAAATAGTAAATGCAACACCTAGATCAAATAATATAGGGGCAGCCACACTTATATTATTTTCAAATCCATCATCAAAAGTTATAGCAAATGACCTAGTCTTAATTTTCTTTTTTGCTTTAATATCTTCAAAAATTTTATTCATCGACAAATTTTCTCCATACTTTAAAACATTCTTTAAAAAAGACTTGAAATCTTTAATGTTAATATGTTTACGATTATAATTTGTTACACTTTTTTTATTTTCAGATTTGCTAATTATTCCATGAAATAAAAAAATTGATAAAGAATTGTTTGAGCTTTTTTTAAAATTATCTAAAGCTTTTGAAATTTTCATAATTTCTTAGTGTAATCTTCAAATTTTTTAATACAATAATCTTTTAAGTCAGATGGCATTGCTGAATAATACTTACCTATTTTTTTTTGATTTCCTACAATAATATTTTTACCTTTTGAGTATTTATCTATTAACATTTTAGAAAGCTCTACACAATTAATTGTATTGTAGTATCTTAATTCTTGAAATTTCATTTTTTTTTTTAATTTGATATTTTTTTTTGCAAAAATTTTTCCTGTATCCAATTCTTCTTCCAATACATGAAGGGTCGTGACTAGACTTTTAAATTCATTATTAAAAATACTCCAAAAGAAACTGTCTAGACCTCTATATTTTTCTGGATTACCTCCGTGTAAATTATAAATATTTTTTTTAAATAAATTAATTAATTTTGTTTTAATCTTTCTGGTTCCAAAAACAATAACTAGGTCGTATTTTTTGCTTTTTATAAAATCATAAAATCTTTTATTATTAAGATCTCTATATTCTTTTATTTTGTTAAATTTATATAAAAATTGTTCTTTTTTTTTAAAACATTTTTTTTTTTCATAATTCAAAATCTTTTTATCTATCAAATGAGTAGTTTTATATTTTGAAAAAATTTTTTCTTTTTCTAAAAAAAAATCTATAATATTTTTTGTGTTCATTAGCTCTTTAACAAAAAAAGCATGATGTGTTGTCTTTGTAGTTAAAATAGCTATTTTCATAAAGTTATATATTTATAGTTTATATTACAGAATTTTTATTTATTTTAATAATTTGTACAATTTTATCCTTGAGCTTTAAAAAAATTTTTTTTGATTTGACCAAAACATTCTTATTATAAAAATTTAAATTCATGTCTGATGATTTAATTTTATTTATAATCATTTTTTTGTTTTTATAAATCACATATGGGTTTGGATAAGATTTTGAAGACGCTCTGAGCAATAAATTGAGTTTTTTAAATGTTAAAAATTCAGGTCTAATTAGACTATCTTGTGGTTTTCTTTGTTTATAATAATTTGCTTTTTTATGATTTTGTTTTTTTAGTTTTTTCCCAGAAATTATTTTAAAAATAGATTGATATAGTAATTTTGGAAATGCGTTATTGGCAATAAAATGTAAATTCTCAATTGTATACCTGTTCAATAATTTGAATTTTTTTTCAAAAATTATATCACCAGTATCAATACCTTTATCGATTTTTAAAACTGTTATTCCAAAATATTTTTCATTATTAATAATTTGCCAATTTAATGGACTTCCACCTCTATATTTTGGCAATCTTCCCCCATGTAAATTGACCAACCCATATTTTATTTCTATCATGTGATGCTTCTTGAATATGTGTGGAAATCCACAAACTAAACCCAAATCAGTTTCTTTTAAAATTTTGGATACTTTTTGATTGTTTAAATTTTTAATTAATATGTATTTTATTTTTTTATTTTTTAAAAAATTTACAACTTTTAAATTTAAATTTTTTTTTGAAATTATAATATTATCAACTTTAATTTTTTTTTTAATTAAATACTTTAACGAAGATATTCCTCTTAAGTTATTAGTAAATAATGTTAGATTAATTTTTTTTAAAAGCATCTTTTAAAAATTATATTAAGGTCAAATATATAAAAAAAGTTATATTTTTTAAATTATATTATTAAGTTTATAATACGTATTTAATAAAAATTGTTATTAAAAAGACTATTTTAATTAAAAAATACATATTTATTAAGAAAAAGCAGCGCATAAAAACAAAGTCTTAGCATTGTGAAAAATTATAATCATCTTAAGTCGTTAATTTATAGATTTGTCAAAATCATTAAACATTAGTATAGATAGCTAAAAAATTTAACAATCAGATAATTAAGTAGGAATTAAAATTAATTATGAGAATAAATGACGAATTTTCTAATATTATTCAGGATATTTATAAAGAAGTAAATTTATTAAAAAAAACTAAGCTTAATTACAGTTTTCTAATTAATGAATTAATATTCCTTAATTTAAAAGTTGAAAATATTTTATTTGATAAATCGTCTAAACAAGAAAACCCCTCTATTATTTTAAAAAAAGAGTTAATTCTTTTATTAACAAGAATTAAAGATATTAAAAAATTTAAAGATTTTGACAAAAAAATACCTGTCACAAAAAATCATTGGGTAAGGGAGAAAACACACAAAACTTTATTTGCAAAACTTTGGACAAATTTTACTTTTGATGAATATAAAAAAGAGAGACTCGGTAGATATAATAAAAGATTAAAAATTAATAATTTAAAAAAATTTATTAAAGATAAAAAAATTGCCGACTTTGGGTGCGGCCATGGAAATTTTTTGCATTCGTGCTTGACTATTGGTGCTAAAGAATGTGTGGGAATCGATTTTGGGAAAGATTCAATCAATTATGCAAAAAAAATTTCGAAAAAATTAAAATCAACCAAGAAAATTAGTTTTCATTATCGTTCTATTTATAATTCAAAACTTAAAAAAAATTATTATGATTTTGCTATACAAAATGGTGTTTTTCATCATTTAGATAATGAAATGAAAGCATATAAAGAAATGTATAGAGTATTAAAAAAAAATGGTTATTGCTGGATTTATACAGATGGTGGTGGAGGCATAAGAGATATTGCATGGGACATGTCACAACATATTTTAAAAAGTATTGATAAAGAATTTGTTATTCAAGAAATAAGGTCTCTTGGACTTACTACAAATAAGGAATATCACGTAAGTGATGGTTTAAATGCTCTATATAGACATACAACATTAGATATTATGAAAAATAAATTGTCAAAAATTGGATTTAAGTTTGTAAGGCAACTGAATGGTGGCTTCAATACAGACTTTGACCAGCCTTTTCATAAAGACAAATATTTCAAAAAAAAATTTGGTTCTGGAGATTTGAGATTGCTCTTTAAGAAAGTTTAAATTTTTAATTAAATTTGTTATTGTTAAACTTATAAATTTCTTTGCCTACGTTAAAGGATTTAGACATATCAGTAAATCTACAAGCCATAGTAATTCTTAATTTATCTGAGAAATTATCACCACTTTTGTGTTTAAGATTTATATGTAGCATAGACATGTCTCCTAAATTTTGATCTAAATTTTTAACTCTCTTAAATTCTTCTTTAGATATTTTTACAAGAAACTGCTCACTAGTAAAATTGTCTTTTTTTACACTCTTTACTTTTATAAATTTTTTGTGAGATTTTGGAATAAATTGTAGTGTTCCATTGGTTTTATTATTTCTCGTAATAGCACACCAACAAACACCAGCATTAAATTTTGGGAAACTCATCATATAATATGGAGAGTCCTGGTGCCAATTTAATTTGTTCCTTCTGTCGTTTGGTGCATCAAATCTAAGCATAAAACCATTTAAAAATACTTGATTATTTTTTACATTTAAGATTTTTGAAAAATAATCCATAAATTTTTCACTATAAAAAATGCTTCTAAGTTTAGAGTTTAAATTTATTTTATCATAAATTTCTCCAAATTTTTGGGGCTTACGCTTTCTCAGCAAAAACAGTTTTTTGTGAAAATTTTCACATTCTAAATTAAACCTATTTAAACTAGGTAAAATAATTTCATCTTTAAAATTATCATGAATAATACTTTTAATTAACTTTTTATCAGAATTAGATAAAAAGTTTTTTAAGGTAACGTGTCCATTTCGTAAAAAATTTTTATGCATACCCAAATTCATAGAATATTTTTTAAAGAAACTAAAGAAGTTAACAAAAAAAAACCCAACAGATCGACAATAAAATCTGTTTAAATTGAGGGCATTTAAATGAATGTCTAGTCAAAGAAGACGTTAACAAATACAAAAAAAACTAGACATTAGCTCCTTGTGTTCAAAATATAATGGTAAATTTGTAAAAAAAATGCATATTATTTTTGGATAATTATTATAAATACATATGCAATATTGGTTAATGAAATCAGAACCTGATGTTTGGTCAATCGATCAACAAAAAAAAGCAGGTGCAAAAGGTGCTCCGTGGGATGGGGTGAGAAATTATCAAGCAGCAAAAAATTTAAGAAGTATGAAAAAAGGAGACTTATGTTTCTTTTATCATTCCAATATTGGAAAAGAAATTGTTGGAATAGTTGAGGTAATTAAAGGGGCATTTTTAGATAAAACAGACAAGGACGGGAGATTTGTTGCCGTACAAGTAAAATTTAAAGAAAAATTAAAGAAGAGTATCACCCTTGAAGAGGTTAAAAAAACCAAGACTCTTAATCATTTGTCACTCATTAGACAAAGTAGACTGTCGGTTATGTCAATAGACTCAAAAAGCTGGAAAATTTTATATAAGATGAGTAGTATTAATTAATTTCATGCTTAAAAAAACAAAAACTAGAGTTAAAAAAAGGGTTTCTAGAAAAGCAAAGCCCAAAAAAAAAGTTTCTAGAAAAGTAAAGCCCAAAAAAAAAGTTTCTAGAAAAGTAAAGCCCAAAAAAAAAGTTTCTAGAAAAGTAAAGCCCAAAAAAAAGGTTTCTGGAAAAATTGAAGAAAAAGAGTTAATTTTTAAAACCAGACCTGAATGGACAAAAAGTGCTCTTGTAAATAAAGCAAGATATCAAAAAAAATATTATGACTCTATTAAAAACAACAATGAGTTTTGGAAAAAAGAGGGAAAAAGAATAAACTGGATTAAGCCATATAAAAAAATTAAAAATGTAAAATATAGTAAAACAGAAGTAAGAATTAAATGGTACGAGGATGGGACGTTGAATGCCACAAGCAACTGTATTGATCGACACCTAAAAGATAAAAAAGATAAAACAGCAATTATTTGGGTTGGTGATGACCCAAAAGATACTAAAAAAATATCTTATAAACAGTTACATTTGCAAGTTTCAAAAGCCGCGAATGGTTTAAAAAAATTAGGAATTAAAAAAGGTGATCGTGTTACAATTTATTTAACAATGATCCCAGAGTTAGCAATTACAATGCTAGCTTGTGCAAGGATTGGTGCCGTTCATTCAATTATTTTTGGTGGGTTCTCTGCAGAGTCAATCTCGGGAAGGGTAAATGACTGTGAATCAGAATATATTATTACATCTGATGAAGGTGTAAGAGGTGGAAAAACTATTCCTTTAAAAGATACTGTTGATGAAGCTTTGATGAATTGTCCTAATATTAAGAAGTGTATAGTGGTTAAAAGAACAGGTAATTATATAAACTGGGTGAGTGGCAGAGATATTTGGTTCGATGATCTAATAAAAGATGTTTCAAGTAAATGTGAACCTGAGGAAATGAATGCCGAAGACCCTTTGTTTATCCTTTATACATCAGGCTCAACTGGAAAACCAAAAGGAGTACTACATACCACTGGTGGATATATGGTTTATGCTTCAATGACTCACCAATATGTTTTTAACTATAAACCAAAAGATATTTATTGGTGCACAGC
>MDTF01016177.1_pt1 | contig 19520 bp, 15 predicted proteins | sample 811191 | NCBI WGS metagenome assembly MDTF01 (sample SAMN05326649, study PRJNA326480) | marine metagenome | isolation source: seawater | place: Southern Ocean | collected 2011 | reverse complement strand
ATCTTTAGTAGTTAAAACTTCTAAATGATCTAAAGACAACGCATTATTTTCGATACCTACTTTAATTCCCCCAATGGAATTAAATTGATTTACATGAATCTTAGGGATTAAACCATATTGCAAACCTGCTTTTAAAATTTGATTTGTTTCTTCTGGAGTGTAATAGCCTTTTTCACAAAAAACATCGATATAATCCGCAAGCTTTTCTGCTGCTATCGCAGGAAGCATCTCATCTATAATTAATTTTATATAGGCTTCTCTTTTTTCTTTAAATAGATTCGGTATCGCATGGGCTCCTAAAAAAGTTGCTTTTATTGGGAGCGGAAAATTTTCTTTCAATTTTTTAATAACACGAAGCATTTTTAGTTCACTTTCCAGTGTTAATCCATAACCCGACTTAATTTCTATGGATCCTGTCCCACTTTTTATAAGCTCTTCTAATCTTTTTGCTGCATCATTATAAAGTTCTTCTTCGGGCTTGTTTTGTAGTTTAGTTGCTGAGTTTAAAATTCCACCCCCTCTTTTAGCAATTTGCTCATAGCTTAGACCATTAATTCTGTCTACAAATTCTTCTTCTCTGGTATCAGCAAAAACAAGATGGGTATGACTATCAGACCAAGTTGGCAAAATTAATCTTCCTGTTACATCAATAATTGAATCGGCTTTTGTGTTGCCTAGCTTCTCCATAGGTCCAAAATTTATGATAATTTCATCTTCAATCATCATAAAGGCATTTTTAATTGTAGGTAAAATACTCATATCTTTTCCAGAAACTTTTTCTACAGATTTATCTCTTACTTGAATAAGTTCTTTGATGTTGATAAATAAGGTTGTCATATTGTTTGATTACTTTAGCTAAACAAACTTACATTAAAAAAAGAAAACTCTATGTTGTTACCGGATGAATACCATTCTTATTTTAAGAAATATATTGATGATTTAGTAACCAATGGTAGATCTATTATTGAAAATTTAATAGAAACTGGAAATCATCTAGAGCAGTTTGTTGCTACTATTCCAAAAGAAAAAGAATTATATGTATATGCTGAGGGAAAATGGACATTTAAAGAGATATTAGTTCATGTAATAGATACAGAGCGAATATTTAATTACAGAGCCTTGCGTTTTGCAAGAAATGATTCAACAGAATTACAAGGTTTTGATCATGATTTTTATAATAAAAATGTGTCTACCACTTCTAGAGAACTTCAAGAATTATTAGATGAATTTAAAACAGTTAGAGCGAGTTCAATATCTTTATATAAAAGCTTTTCGGAAGAAGCTCTTCTTAGAAAAGGAAGTGCTTCAGGAAATATTATCTCTGTAAGAGCTATTGGATTTCTAATATCTGGGCATCAAAAGCATCACCTTAAAATTTTTAAAGAAAGGTACTTTTAGAAATACATCTTATTTTAAACTTCCTATCATATCTTCTGGTCTAACCCATTCATCGTATTGTTCTGGTGTAACGTAGCCTAAACGCACAGCTTCTTCTTTTAATGTAGTTCCATTGGCATGAGCTGTAGTTGCAATTTCAGCAGCTTTATAATATCCAATTTTAGTATTTAAGGCAGTAACTAGCATTAAGGAATTGTTTAATAATTCTTTAATTCTTGTATGATTTGGTTCTATCCCTGCAACACAATTTACATCAAATGAAACACAAGCATCACCAATTAGTTGCGCAGATTGTATCACATTAGCAGCCATCATTGGTTTAAAAACATTCAACTCATAATGGCCTTGTGTGCCCCCTATGGTAACAGCAACATCATTTCCCATAACTTGTGCGCAAACCATAGTAATTGCCTCAGCTTGAGTTGGATTTACTTTTCCAGGCATGATAGAGCTACCTGGCTCGTTTGCTGGGATCGTAATTTCTCCAATTCCAGATCTAGGCCCAGAAGCCATCATACGAATATCATTGGCAATTTTATTTAAAGAAACAGCCACTTGTTTTAAAGCACCGTGCGTCTCTACTAGTGCGTCATGAGCAGCCAAGGCTTCAAATTTGTTTTCAGCAGTTATAAATGGCATTTCTGTGAATTCTGCAATGTATTTAGCCACTAAAACATCGTATCCTTTTGGTGTATTTAAACCGGTTCCTACTGCCGTTCCTCCTAAAGCTAATTGACTTAAGTGTTCTAGAGAATTACGCAATGCTTTTAAGGCAAAGTTTAATTGGGCTACATAGCCAGAAAATTCTTGACCTAAGGTTAGGGGAGTGGCATCCATTAAATGAGTACGACCAATTTTAACAACACTTCTGAAGTCTTCTGATTTTTTTTGTAAGGTGTTTCTTAATTGTTCTATGCCAGGGATGGTTGTTTTTATGATTTTTTGATAACAAGCTATATGCATTCCAGTTGGGAATGTATCGTTAGATGATTGAGACTTGTTAACATCATCATTTGGTTGAATGGTTTTTTCTCCTTCTCCAATTACTTTTCCAGCAATTTCATGTGCTCTATTGGCAATTACTTCATTTACATTCATATTAGATTGAGTTCCCGAACCTGTTTGCCATATCACTAATGGAAACTGATCGTCTAACTTACTAGCTAGAATTTCATCACATACCAAAGCTATTAAATCACGTTTTTCTGTTGCTAAAACACCTAATTCGGCATTAGTAAATGCAGCAGCTTTTTTAAGATATGCAAAACCATAGACTATTTCTAGTGGCATTGAAGCAGGTGAACCAATTTTAAAATTATTTCTAGATCTTTCTGTTTGTGCCCCCCAGTACTTATCAGCAGGAACCTCAACATTACCCATGGTATCTTTCTCTATTCTATACTTCATGATTAGTGCTTTTAAGATGATATTACAAAATTACGAAATCCGCAACAATCAATTAGTAACATTTACGAGTATTTTCTTATGGAATTATTTAGTAAAATGTTAGTTTCAATTAAAATTATCTGTTATTTTTGCATTTATAATTTAAAGGTATACTATAAAATGTTAGATTTTTCTCAGTTTTCAGGATTAGTTTTATTCATGTTTATTTTTACAGCTGGTTTCTGGTTGTTAATATTCTTATTGACTTTTGTAGTTCCTTACTGGCTAGTTGGTTCTATCTGGGAAAACCTCAAATTAAAAAGAGAAGCAAAAAAAGCTGCACAAGGAAAGTAGTTTCTTACTATACAAATACATAAAAAAAGGCCCACTATATAGTGAGCCTTTTTTTATGTAGTATCGTTCTCAACAAATAACCCTATGGTGTACCAAAATCTTCACCACCTTCAAAGTCTACACCACCTCTTCTATCGCGTTGTTGTTTCTTTTTTTGATTAAATCTATAGGTAAAGTTTAACGATACTTGACGAACTCTCCATTGCGATTCTTGATAGCTAATACTGGTAGGACTCTCTATACTAGGATTGTAATTTGTTGATTTACTTTTTCTAGAATTAAACACATCACTTACGTTTAATACCAATGAGGCTTTTTCTTTAAAGACATCTTTACTTAAAGCTATATTGGCAGAAAAAATGCCTTCTGACTCACTTTGAGCAGTATTTCTTGGTCCTCTGTATGATAATCTATTTTGCATTTGAATCTTCCAAGGCAGTGAAAAAGTAGCATTAAACCTTGTAAACCAACTATTATTTGTATTTCCTAAATCTTGTGTCTCAGGAGTAGCGCTAATAGCACCAGTTATTTCATCTATTGTAAACTTATTGTAAGCATAAAGACCTTTAGATTCTTGTTGGTAAACATTAAAACTTCCAGATAATCTTACTTTTTTTGATGGATTATAATTAGCAGTTAGCTCAAAACCAAATCTATCTTCCGAAGCTAGATTAATAGGCTCTCTGATTACTATGACTTGGTTTACACCATCTAAGAGTCTAATTTCATCTCTACTAACTCTTAGGATAGAATTTATTGAATGTTGGAAATAGATTGATGAGTTTAGGGTTAATTTACCAATTTTTTGAAGATAGCCTAGATCAAAAGAATTGGTAAATGTAGGGGTCAATCCAGGATTCCCCTTGTAAATCACATTCTGACTACTTCTAGATTCAAAAGGATTTAAATACCAAAACCTTGGCCTTCTTAGTCTTCTGCTATAGCCAAGTGTAAAGCTTTGATCTTCTGTTCTTTCAAATCCAATATTAATGGTAGGAAATAATTCTGTGTATTTGTAATCAAAATTTTCATTGGTATTTGTAAGTCTAACTTTTACATCAGTAATCTCTGTTCTTAATCTTAGTAAATAAGAAAACTTGTTTATTTTACTACCAAATTGTGAGTAAATGGCATTTACATTTTGTTCAAAAACAAGGTTATTTGAAGGGTTAAAATCTAGTGTAGGAGTTCTTATCACCAAAAAATCAGAGGTTAGATCTTGGAATTCTCCTCGATAGCCTATTTCAAATTGTGTGTTTTCACCAATAGGTAAGACATAATCTGTTTGTATGAGTGTGTTCTTGGAGTCTTCTGTGGTTATATTATTTTCTATAGCTAACGAGTCATTAATGAAGGCTGTTTCTATTTCCTCACTATCACTGTATTGAAAATCAATGGTTAATTTATGACCACTACTATTAATATTGTTGGTATAGTTTAAAGCAAATTGAGATGTTGTATCTATTTCATCTTCATCTTGAATACGAATGTCAGAGGCGCCCAATAAACCAGCTGCATCAAAGATGTTAATGTTATTTGTTGACAGATTTTTATTGTCTGAATCTCTATAAAAATAAGTTCCAGTAATAGAACTCTTTTTGCTTATAAAATATTCTAAGCCTAGATTAATATTATAGCCATTTCTATTTCTTTCAAATGCTCTATCTTCAATTCTAAGACTTGTCAAAGATCCGTTTTCTAAACTAGAAAGATTGGTTAGAAATTTACCAGGTCCTGTACTTTTTCGATAACCTAAGTTGGTAAAAAAATTAATCTTTTTGGTTCTAAGATTAATATTTGATGCCACTCTAAATTGAGTTGGACTTCCTATGGTGGTATTTATAGAACCGTTTAATCCAGTAGCTATACCTTTTCTGAGGATAATATTTAAAATACCAGCAGTACCTTCGGCATCATATCTAGCAGAAGGTGATGTAATTACTTCTACTCTTTCAATGGCATCTGCAGGTAATTGACGTAAGGCATCTGTTCCGCTTAAACCAACCAAAGCAGAGGGTTTTCCATCAATTAATATTCTAACATTTTCATTTCCTCTTAAACTTACATTGCCTTCTACATCAACATCAACTGAGGGAACATTATCTAAAACATCAGAGGCAGAGCCTCCTCTTACAGTCATATCTTTTCCTACATTGTAGATTCTTTTATCTAAACGAATTTCTACAGTAGATTTTTCTGCAATAATGACAACTTCATCTAACGTATTGGAGTCTTCTGAAAGTTTAATAGTTCCAAAATCTGTTGATGAACCAATAACTTTATTGGGCATGGTAACGGTCTTAAATGAAATGAACTCAAAGCTTACGTCATAAGTTCCAGGATTTGTTTTAATACTAAAACTTCCTTTAGAATCTGTAATTCCTCCACTTAGTTGTTTTGTTTTGGCATCTTTTAAAATTACCGTTGCATATTCTAGAGGTTCTTTTGTGTTAGAATCTATAATAAAACCTGTAATGGTAATTTGAGAAGTTTCAGATTTTTGAGCAAAAACATTCAAAAATGTGATCATAAAAATTGCAAAAAGCACATTAGTTTTATTCATTAGATCATAAAGTTTAGTCTTCGACAGTAAATGTCTTACTAAGTTTAATGAATGGTAGTTAATATTCTGTTAAACAAAAAGGATTAAAGTATCTGTTTTATATTTTCAGGAGGCCTGCCAATAACAGCCTTTTCTTTATTAATAACAATAGGTCTTTCAATTAGCTTTGGGTGTTTTGCCATTGAAGAAATAACAGCAACATCGTTTAAGATTTTTCCTTTGTAATGTTCTTTCCAAATGGCTTCATTCTTACGAATTAATTCAATAGGTGTGATGGCTAGTAAATCTATAATTGACTTCAATTCATCAAAAGAAACCCCTTTTTTTAAATAGTCTATAATTTCAAACTCTTCTCCACTTTCTCTAAGAATTTGAAGTCCTTCTCTAGATTTTTTGCAACGAGGATTATGATATATTTTCATCATGAATAAATTAGGTTATATCTGATTTATTTATAAGTGTGAATGTGTGTTTTTCTGTCCGTTTAACATTAAAAATGCTTTTAAAAATGCATTGATATTTCCATCCATTACAGCATCTACATTTCCAGTTTCATGAGCTGTTCTAACATCTTTAACTAATTTATAAGGGTGCATAACATAGTTTCTAATTTGACTTCCCCATTCGTTTTTCATTTTACCAGCTTCAATATCGTTTCTTGCTTCTTGTTGTTTTTGAAGTTCAATTTCATACAATTGAGACTTTAACATTTTCATAGCAGTTGCTCTATTATCATGTTGTGAACGAGAGTTAGAACAAGAAATTTGAATTCCACTTGGTTTGTGAGTTAATTGAACTTTTGTCTCAACTTTGTTAACATTCTGACCACCAGCACCACTAGATCTTGCTGTTGTGATCTCTATATCTGCAGGGTTTATTTCTATTTCAATAGTATCATCAGCAACTGGATATACATAAACAGATGCAAATGATGTATGTCTTTTGGCATTGCTATCAAATGGAGAGATTCTAACCAATCTATGTACACCATTTTCTCCTTTTAGCCATCCAAAAGCATACTCTCCATCAACTTCTACAGTAACCGTTTTAATTCCTGCAGAATCTCCAGATTGATAATTGAGTGTTTTTAATGAAAACCCTTGTTTTTCTGACCACATAGAATACATTCTAAACAACATTTCTGCCCAATCACAACTTTCTGTACCACCAGCCCCTGCAGTTATTTGAATAACAGCACTAAAACTATCACCTTCTTCAGAAAGCATATTTTTAAATTCAATATCTTCAATAATAGAGGCAGTTTTTTCATATTGTTGCTCCATTTCGGTAGCTTCAACTTCTCCTTCTTTATAAAAATCAAATAATACTTGAAGATCTTCGTCTAAAGAAACTGCTTTATTATAATCATCTACCCATTTTTTCTTGAAACGAAGAGATTTCATTAAAACCTCTGCTTCTTTTGGATTGTTCCAGAAACTTGGATCTGCTGTTTTCTCTTCTTCATTTGAGATTTCAATCAGTTTTTTGTCGATTTCTAAATAGCCTTTTAATTTAGAGACTCTTTCTGAAAGATTTTTGAGTTGTTCTTGTGTTACCATAGTATACAACAAAAATACTCGAAAAAAGTGAAAGCAAGCAAACGCAACTCAGAAGTTAAACTAGATTTATACAATACAATAGTTCTCTTTTGTTAAATCAGTTGAGATTACTATAATAATATTTACTCTGCCATTAAATAAAATATTTTTAAGTTGGTATTTAGAATTCTATCTTAGTTTGAAAGAAGTTACTTCATAGCTTTTTTTTTATTTAATTGAACCATACAATAAAATTTATAGTTATTTTTATGAACAAACTTCAACTAATGAAATCAAGAAGAGACTTTGTTAAATCAACAACATTGCTAGGAGCAGGGTTGGCTTTAGCTCCAAATATGGCTTTTAGTATGTCAAATACAAGTAAAGAAAAGTTAAACATAGCCCTTATTGGGGTTGGGCTAAGAGGCACTAATCATCTTAGTAATTTATTGCAACGGACCGATGTTACTATAGTTGCTATTTGTGATATTGACATAAAAAGAATTGACCTATGTTTAGATCTTATAAAAAAGGCATCACAACCATCTCCAAAAACTTTTGGAAAAGATACTCTAGATTATAGAAATCTATTAGAAGATGCTACCATAGATGCGGTTATTATTTCTACACCTTGGTTATGGCATACCCGCATGGCAAAAGATGCCATGTTAGCCGGAAAGTATACAGGGGTAGAAGTTTCAGCGGCAAATACCATGGAAGAATGTTGGGATTTGGTAAATACTCATGAGCAGACGGGTTCTCATTTAATGATCTTAGAAAATGTAAACTACCGAAGAGATATCATGGCAGTACTGAATATGGTTCGGCAAAATGTATTTGGTGAACTGCTTCATTTTCGCTGTGGTTATCAACATGATTTACGATTTGTGAAATTAAATGACGGTGTAACACCTTACGGAAAAGGAGTAGAGTTTGGTGAGAAAGGGATTTCAGAATCGAAATGGCGAACACAACATTCGTTGCTTCGCAATGGTGATGTATATCCAACTCACGGTGTTGGTCCTATTGCTACTATGTGTAATATAAATAGAGGAAATCGTTTTGTATCTATGACTTCTCATGCTACCAAAGCTGTTGGTTTACATAAATATATTGTTGATAATGGAGGTGCAGACCATCCAAATGCAAAATTAAAATTTAAACAAGGAGATATTATTACGTCAACAATAGAAACGGCAAATGGAGAAACTATTATTGTAACTCATGATTGTAATTCACCTAGACCGTATTCTCTTGGTTTTCGTGTACAAGGAAGTGAAGGTCTTTGGGAAGTTGATGGAAGTAGAATGTATGTTGAAGGAGTTTCAGAACCTCACCGTTGGGATGAGGCAAAACCATGGTTAGAAAAATATGATCATCCTTTATGGAAAAAATATGGTGAATATGCTCAAGGGTCTGGACATGGAGGAATGGATTTCTTTGTATTAAATGCATTTGTAGAATCTGCAAAGCAAAATATAGCACCCCCATTAGATGCATATGATGCTGCTGCTTGGAGTGCCATTACACCGCTGTCTGAACTTTCAATAGAAAATAATGGCGAGCCTCAAAACTTTCCAGATTTCACAAGAGGTTTATGGGTAACTAGAAAGCCATATGACTGGATTAAAGATGCTCACTAAATATGAGAACTACATCAGAAGTTATGTTTAAAGCTCCCGGACGAATCTGTCTGTTTGGAGATCATCAAGATTACCTAGGGTTGCCCATCATAGCTTGTGCAATTGATCGTTTTGTAGAAGTTTCTGCCATTTCAAATAATTCAGAAATGTTTCATTTAAAAATGCCAGATATTCAATCTTCACGAAGTTTTTCTATTCATGAGCCTTTTGATTGTATAGACCCAGGAGATCATTTTGCATCAACCATTCGAGTAGTGAAACGTTATGGATGTTTTCCAAATAAAGGATATTCAGTACAATTAAGTGGTAACATACCAATAAATGCTGGTCTATCAAGCTCTTCTGCATTAGTGGTCGTATGGGTTCGGTTTTTACTCATAACTTTTGGCTGCTCTGAAGAGATCACCCATGAATTAATTGCTAAAATTGCTCATGAATCTGAAGTGTTAGAACACAATTCTCCGGGAGGGAAAATGGATCAGTATACCATTGCATTAGGAGGTATGATTTTTCTACAAACAAATGAAACAGCTAGTTTTACAAAAATAGACAACTTGTTAGAAGGATTGGTTGTTGGAGAATCTGGAATTCCTAAAAACACCTTAGGTTTGCTAGGCGATATAAAAGAAAAAGCGCTGTGCTCTATTGAAACGGTTCAAAAACACGATGCAACTTTTAACATAGCGGCTGCAACTCTTTTGGATATAGAAAAATATAACCATCTACTATCTAAAGATTTAAAATCATTTTTTTATGCTGCCATAAAAAATCATCTGATTACCAAAAAAGCCCTCCTTATTTTAAATAAAAAACCGGTAAACTATCAAATAATAGGAGAATTAATGAATGAACATCATACGGTGCTTAAAGATATTTTAAAGATTACAACTCCTAAGATTGATGCAATGATAGCTGCTGCATTACAAGCAGGAGCCTATGGAGCAAAAATTGTTGGTTCTGGAGGCGGTGGTAGTATTTGTGCTTTAACATCAAAAGAAAAAGAACAACAAATTTTAAGTGCTATTTTGAAAGCTGGTGCAAAAGATGCCTACCCTGTAGCTATTTCTTCTTCACAAAATAGTAGCTATTTATGACAGATCATCTTATTATACTAGCAGGAGGAGCTTCTTCAAGAATGAAAAAATCATCTTCAAAAGAATTATCTAAAGATAGTTTAGCACAAGTAAATACTAGAAGTAAGGCCCTTATTTTAATACACAACAGGCCCATGTTAGACTATCTGTTGTACAATGCTAAATTAGCTGGGTTTAAGCATGTATATATTGTAATTGGAAAAGATGATGCTCTTTTTAAAACCTATTACGGCCCCAAAAGGTCAGAGAATCTTTTTCACGGATTAACAATCTCATATGCATATCAACTCATTCCAGAAGATCGCATAAAACCTTTTGGAACTGCAGATGCTGTTTGTCAGACATTAGAGCAATACTCTCAGTTACAACAGCTACTATTTGTAGTCTGTAATTGTGATAATTTATATAGCGTAAAAGCTTTTGAACTTCTAAGGCAAAGTAAACACAGTAATGCGTTTATTAATTATGACAGAGATGCTCTTTTATATCCACAAGAGAGAATTGAACGATTTGCACTTACCAAAACAACTGCTACTAACTATTTAGAAGATATTATAGAAAAACCAACATCTGAAATAACAGATAAATTTAAAGACACCCAAGGTAAAAATAGAGTTAGCATGAATATCTTTTTATTTGATGGAGCCTTGTTTTATCCTTTTTTACAAGTCTGTGAAATTCATCCAGACAGAAATGAAAAAGAATTGCCAACAGCCATATTACAGATGATTAGAAAATACGCTAATGCTATGCTAGCAATTCCTTTAGCTGAGCATGTGCCAGATTTGACAGGAAAATCTGATATTCTTGTCATGAATGAGTATCTTGTGACGCATCAACACCATATAGATTGGACTAAAAAAAACTAACTAATGATATCATTATCTACTTTAGACATCACCATTATTTTTTCACTCTTTACCATCATTCTTTTAGTAGGTATTTATGTTGGAAAATCTTCAGGTAAAAACACCAATCAATATTTTCTGTCAGGAAGAAACATGCCATGGTGGTTGCTAGGAATTTCAATGGTAGCAACTACATTTTCAACAGATACACCTAATTTAGTCACAGATATTGTAAGAACTAATGGTGTTTCTGGAAACTGGGTTTGGTGGGCTTTTTTAGTGACAGGTTTGTTAACCGTTTTTGTGTATGCGAAACTTTGGCGTAAATCTGAAGTAAAGACAGATATTGAGTTTTATGAACTTCGTTATGGAGGTAAACCAGCTCGTTTTTTAAGAAGTTTTAGAGCAATATATCTAGGGATTATATTTAATGTATTGGCTATGGCAGGTGTTACCTTGGCAGCTATAAAAATAGGACAAGTAATGCTAGGGCTTCCACCAATAACAACAGTGGTTATTGCTGGTTGTATTACAGTTGTTTTTAGTGCTATAGGAGGTTTCAAAGGTGTTGTTTATACAGATTTTATACTTTTTTTCATTGCCATGATTGGTGCATTTGGAGCTGCCTATTATATTGTAGGACTTCCTGAAGTAGGCGGCTTAGAAGCTTTGATTGGTCATGAAAATGTAAAAGATAAATTAAATATTCTACCCAGTATGGATGATACGGAAACCTTTGTTACTTTATTAATCATTCCGCTTGCAGTTCAATGGTGGAGTTCATGGTATCCTGGTTCTGAACCAGGAGGAGGTGGTTATGTAGCACAACGAATGCTGGCTGCAAAAGACGAAAATCATGCCATAGCAGCTACTTTTTTTTATAATATTATGCATTATGCGTTGCGCCCTTGGCCATGGATTGTAGTTGCATTGGCATCTCTTATCTTATTTCCAGATTTGGCAAGTATTCAAGAAGCTTTTCCAAATGTAACTGAAGATAAATTAGGGCACGATCTTGCGTATTCAGCAATGCTTACAAAACTTCCTAGTGGATTATTAGGGCTGGTTTTAGCTTCTTTAGCTGCTGCTTATATGAGTACTATTAGTACGCATCTTAACTGGGGCGCTTCTTATGTGGTTAATGACTTCTATAAGCAACAAGTAAAACCAGATGCTACAGAAAAACATTTGGTGAATATTGGTAGAATTACAACTGTAATTTTAATGATTGTTAGTTCTCTAGTGGCATTGTCATTAACAAATGCTTTACAGCTTTTTGAGATTATCTTAATGTTTGGAGCTGGTACTGGACTTATTTTTATTCTTCGTTGGTTCTGGTGGCGTATCAATGCATGGACAGAGATATCGGCTATGATTGCTTCTGGGATTATTTCTATTTTATTAACTTTTACCACTCAAGGAGACGCTCTTTTTAATGATGGAGGAATGTTTCCTGGCTATTTGAAATTTCCTTTTGTGGTTCTGTTTTCTACTGTTATATGGTTGCTTGTCACTTTTTTAACTGCTCCAGAAACAGACAAGGTGTTATTTAATTTTTACACGAAAACACAACCAGGTGGACCAGGATGGAAAAAGATAGTAACTCGTGCAAAAAAAGCGAAAGTATCTATCATAAAAACAACCGAGAAATGGAGTGTTCCAAATGGTATATTAGCTATGGTATTAGGTTGTGTACTTATCTATTCATATATGTTTGCCATTGGTAATTATATTTATGGAGAATATACTCTGGCAATTTCTTTAACCGGGGTTGCACTTGTTTTTTCTTTCTTATTATTAAAAATTTGGAAAAAAATTAAAGGAATCGTATTGTAGAAAAGGCATAGATAAAATCACTAATAAATTAAGAATTATTGAGGGTTTTTATATTTTTTAATTTCGTTATTAATTATTGTATTTTTACAACTCTTCAAACTAACTAGATATGAAAAAACTAATCATAGGGTTCTTGTTTTTGAGTTTTTCAACTCAAGGATTTGCTCAATTTTTTAAAGACAGTAAAACTGTCACAAAACATGAAGGATATGTTACTTTTTATTACGATGAAAGTACAGACAAAATATTCTTACAAATTGAAAACCTTCACCAAGAGTTTTTGTATGTAAACTCACTTTCTGAAGGAATTGGTTCTAATGATATAGGATTAGATAGAGGTCAATTAGGCAACACTCGCATTGTGAAGTTTATGAAAGCTGGAAACAAATTATTATTAATACAACCCAATCAAGATTACCGAGCTATAACAGACAATCTTGAAGAAAAAAAATCTGTAGAACAAGCTTTTGCAAAATCAGTTATTCACGGTTTTGTGATCAAAGAAACCAATCAAGGTAAATATCTTGTAGATGCTACTTCTTTTTTTATGAGAGATGCCCATGGAGTGCAAGGTCGATTATCCGCCAGAAAACAAGGAAGTTATAGTTTAGATAAAACTAGAAGCGCCATTAGTCTAGAAAGAACAAAAGCATTTCCTAAAAATGTAGAATTTGATGTAATGCTAACTTTTAAAGGAAGCCCTAAAAGTTATAACATTAGAAGTGTAACACCAACAGCATCTTTAATAACAGTTAATCAACATCATTCTTTTATTGAGTTGCCAGATGGTTCATATAAACCAAGAAAATTTGATCCAAGATCAGGTTCAAATGCAATGTCATATTTAGATTATGCAACACCAGTGAATGAATCAATTACAAAACGATTTATTTATCGCCACAGATTAGAGAAAAAAAATCCAGAAGCTAGTAAAAGTGAAGCTATTGAGCCAATTATTTATTATTTAGATAGAGGAACTCCAGAACCTGTTAGATCTGCATTATTAGATGGTGCTAAATGGTGGAATCAGGCATATGAAGCTATAGGGTATATAAACGCTTTTCAAGTTAAAATGTTACCCGAGGGTGCAGATTTGTTAGATGTTAGATACAATGTAATACAATGGGTACACAGATCTACAAGAGGTTGGAGTTACGGAAGCTCTGTATCTGATCCAAGAACAGGAGAAATTATAAAAGGGCATGTAAGCTTAGGATCTTTACGGATTCGTCAAGATTTTTTAATAGCTCAAGCATTACAGGCTCCTTATGCTAATGATGATACTAGCGATCAGTTTGCTTTAGAAATGGCCTTGGCTAGAATTAGACAATTATCTGCTCATGAAGTAGGTCATACTATAGGGTTGGCTCATAATTTTGCTGCTAGTACTAAAGGAAGATCCTCTGTAATGGATTATCCACATCCAACACTATTTTTAAAAGACAAAAAAGTAGATTTTACTAATGCATACGATACTAAGATTGGAGATTGGGATAAAGTAGCTATTGCCTATTCATATGGTGAATATACAGGAGATGAAGATGCTAGTTTAAACAAGCTATTAGATGATGCTTTTAAAAATGGTGCTCGTTTTATTACAGATCAAGATGCTAGACCGCAAGGGAGTGCTCATGCGTATGCTCATTTATGGGATAACGGCGCAAATGTTTCTAAAGAATTAGATAACTTATTAGCCATAAGAAAACATGCTATTGCAAATTTTTCAATAGATAATATAAAAACAAATCAACCTTATTCTGTTTTAGAAGATGTATTCGTTCCGTTGTATTTTTTCCATAGATATCAGACAGAAGGCGTAACCAAAGTAATAGGAGGTTTAGATTACAGCTATGCTCTTAAAGGTGATGGTAGCACCATTGTAAAGAGGGTGCCTGGTAAAACAGAGAAAAAAGCATTAGTTTCTGTATTAAAAACCTTGAATGTTGAAGAGCTTGCAATTCCTAAAAAATTATTAAATCTATTTCCTCCAAGAGCTTTTAATTATGGAAGAACTAGAGAATCTTTTAAAAGTAAAACAGGTGTAGCCTTTGATCCGTTTGGAGCAGTAGAAACAGCATCTGCAATGACTTTAGGATTATTATTACATCCAGAAAGAGTAACAAGATTGGTGCAGCACAAAAGCCTTGATAATAGCCAGTTAGGATTGGTGGAAGTGTTAGATGAAGTGATCGCTAATTCAATTCAAAAAACATACAAAGATGCTTATTATCAAGAATTACAAAACATCGTGAACTATCAAGTTTTGAATCAATTATTTCACTTGTCATCAAATAAAGATATGTATTGGCAGGTAAATGCAATTGTAAATGATAAAATTGATAAAATTAGGGTACTTCTAAAAAACTCTAAAGAAACTGGAATTCAAAAAATATATCACAAAGAAATGATACAGATGATTTCTAATTTTAAAAAGAATCCTATAAAATTTAAAAAACCACAAACACCTAAAATTCCTGACGGATCTCCTATTGGAAGCCATTAATATATGAAGATAGATTTAATAAGTGATACGGTTACAAGGCCAACAAAAGAGATGTTAACCGCCATGATGATTGCTGAGGTTGGAGATGATGTTTTTAAAAGTGATCCAACAGTTACAGCTTTACAAGAAAAAGCAGCAGCGCTATTTGGTATGGAAGATGCCTTGTTTTTCCCTTCTGGGACCATGGCAAATCAAACAGCAATAAAATTACACACACAGCCAGGAGATAAACTATTTTGTGATAAGTGGTCACATGTCTATAATTATGAAGGAGGAGGAGCAGCATTTAACTCAGGGGTCTCCTGTAAGTTGATTGAAGGAGACAGAGGAATGTTTACAGCAGAGCAATTAAAAGTTGCTTCAGCAGGAAGAGCAGATATTCATGTTCCTTATTCTAGATTGGTTTGTGTAGAAAATACGACAAATAAAGGAGGAGGTGCTTGTTGGGACTTTGAAGAGTTAAAAAAAATTAGACAAGTATGCCTTGATCAAAATTTAGACTATCATCTAGATGGTGCTAGATTATTTAACGCCTTGGTTGCAAAGAATGAAACTCCTAAACAATATGGAGAATTATTTGATACTATTTCAATTTGTCTATCTAAAGGACTGGGAGCTCCCGTTGGTTCAATACTATTAGGTTCTAAAACACACATCGCAAAGGCACTTCGAATTAGAAAATTATTTGGTGGTGCAATGAGACAGGTTGGGTTTCTAGCTGCGGCTGGAATTTATGCATTAGACAATAATATAGAGCGATTGGCAGATGACCACAAAAAAGCAAAAGATATTGAACTGGTTTTAAATTCTTTATCCTATGTGAAAAAAGTAGAACCTGTTGAAACTAATATTATAATTTTTTACGTGAAAGATCATTTAAATGCTGATGATTTTATTACCAGTATGGCTAATAAGAATATTTTATTAACTTCGATGGGAGATGGTAAAATTAGAATAGTTACTCACCTAGATTTTTCTGAAGAAATGTTAGAAAAATTAGTCTACGAATTGAAAATTTTTAAAGAATAAAAAAAGCCTCTGATTTTCAGAGGTTTTTTTTTAATTTATTTCATTCAATTTTATTAAATCCTTATAATTTTTATTTAATTTTTTAAGTAGAATTCCATAGAGGAGGTAGTAGAAAAGCCATAATAATAGTGTCATTACCGCTATAATAACTATTTGTAGTATTAAGTACTTCAGCATAAAGTTTTCTAGATCAGAGTTTTCAATGTCTAAACCATAAATAATATTAATTGCGTTGGGTGTGTTAAAAATTAAAAAAGTAAAAACAATTGAAAAAACTACAAGATTTATCAAATTATAATAGACGTACCATTTTACTGTTTTTCTAACCAATAAGATATTTTTCATCAACGTTTTTGTGTCATCTACAGTAGATATTAATGAAAAATTTCTATAGAAAAGTATTAAAAATAACACCACAACCATATAATGTAAATAATTAATATTATCTGTAAAGCTGATTAGATTTAGTTTCTCATAGGGTTCAAGATCCCCATTTTTAGTTCCAAAATAACTTATGGAAAACCAGAAAATAAATTCAACTAATCCAATTATGAAAATCCATTTAACTATGGAAGATGACCTAGATTGTGTCATTTTATAAATATCTAAAGAAGAAACCTTATTTCTTTCTTCAGGCTGGTCTTTCCAGACTTTTTTATAGTTTGCCAAATCCATATAATTCCTTTTTAAGGGTTTAATGATTTTTTTAGTTTATCCTTAGCTCTGTTCATTTTTACTCTAGCATTTACCTCGGTAATACCTAACGTTATAGCAATTTCTTTGTAGGGTTTGTCTTCTAGATATAGAAATATTAAGGCTTTTTCAATATCACTTAATACTCTAATTCCAGTATATAGATCCTTTAATTGTTGATCTTTTGTGTCATCATAATCAATAGACTCTATCTTAAAACTAACATCACTAAAGTCTTGAGTTTTAATACTACGACTTGATTTTCTATACAAAGAAATAGCTGTATTTAAAGCTACTCTATACATCCAAGTACTAAATTTTGACTCTCCTCTAAATTTAGAGTAGTTTTTCCAAACTTGTATTGCAATCTCTTGAAACAAATCATTGTGTTGATCTTGGTTTGTAGTATATATTCTACAAACCTTGTGAACAATATTTTGATTTTTTTCAAAATCACTCAAAAATTTTTCTTCTAATTTTTTTTGCACTATTTAGTTAGTTTCATTTATATGTCTACTTTTGATCGAAAAAGTTACAAATATTTTCTTTTTTAAAATAAAATATTATCTATATATTGCCATTTAAAATAGATTCACTAAACTTTTGGATACAATAAAGAATAATTTCAGTATAAAGGATTTAGAAAATATAACAGGTGTAAAAGCACACACGATTCGAATTTGGGAAAAAAGATATGACTTATTATCACCGGAAAGATCTGAAACGAACATTAGATATTATTCTAATAAAAATTTACAAAAATTATTAAATATTGTTTTATTAAATAATAATAATTATAAAATCTCTAAAATTTCAGAAATGAAAGATGATGAGATCTCTTTTATGGCTAGGGAGTTAGTTTTTGACAGAGCGATAAATGAAGAGGCTATCAATTCATTAAAATTAGCAATGTTTCAGTTCGATAAAACATTATTTAATAATATATACAACAGATTACTTCTTAAAAAAACCTTCAAAGAAATATTTAAAGAGATTTTTATACCTTTTTTAGAACATGTTGGTTTATTATGGCAAACTGAAACAATATTACCTGCTCATGAACATTTTGTATCCAATTTAATCTCCCAGAAAATTCAAGTAAATACAGAAGAACTCAAGTATACTACAATTATTAGCGATACAACATATGTCTTATTCTTACCAGAAAATGAGATTCATGAATTGGGACTTTTGTATTTAAACTATGAATTAGTTTTAAGAGGTTACAAAACTATTTATTTAGGCCAAAGTCTACCAATAGATAATTTAAATTACTTCTTAGGTATTGTTAAAAATGTTTGTTTCATTACATCAATGACTATAAAACCATACGATGATAAAATAACAGATTATTTTAACGAATTAGATACTATTTTAAATAAGTCTAATCATTCTTTTATTGCTATTGGTAAAAAAGCAATGGAGTTTCTTAATCATGACTTTCAATCCCAAATTTCATTATATCCAACAATACCTGAATTGTTAAAAGAAATATAATTTTAACGATAGTGACTTATTTTGTTTAGCTTATAATTATATTTGTTAGACAAATGATTATATTTGTTTTTTAAACATAATTAGTGAGTAAAAATATACAAATAATTGGCTCTGGATTTTCTTCCTTATCTGCCGCTTGCTATTTAGCACATGCTGGCCACCAAGTATCTATCTACGAAAAAAACAGTACAGTAGGAGGTCGTGCTAGACAAATTAAAAAAGATGGCTTTACCTTTGATATTGGCCCATCCTGGTATTGGATGCCAGATGTATTTGATCGTTTTTTCTCAGACTTTGGTAAAAAAACATCAGATTATTATCAAATTGATAAACTTGACCCTGCCTATAAAATATTTTTTGATGACGACATCATTACCATAGGTGACTGCATGGATAAAATATGTAATGAATTTGAACGTATTGAAAAAGGTAGTGGTATCAAATTAAAAAAATTTATTAAAAAAGCTCAAGATAATTATGAAATTGCAGTTAACAAAATCTTATATAATGCACCAGGAATCTCTCCACTGGAACTAGTAACAAAAGATACCGTTTTACGTTTAGATCAATTTTTTAAAAACATAAATCATGAAGTTAGAAAAAATTTTACTAATCCAAAGTTAGTCTCAACGCTAGAGTTTCCATCCTTGTTTTTGGGAGCCAAACCTAGCAAGACACCTTCATTTTTTAGCTTTATGAATTTTGCTGATTTTGGTTTAGGAACATGGCACCCCAAAGGGGGAATGTACCAAGTTATCAAAGGGATGGAATCTTTGGCCATTGAATTAGGAGTTTCGATAAACCTTAATCATTCAGTCGAAAAAATCGTTGTAGATAATAATTCTGTAACTGGTTTGATAACAAATAACATTTTTATTGAGTCAGACATTGTGCTAAGTGGAGCAGATTACCATCATTCCGAGACGCTTTTAGATAGTAAATTTAGACAATACACCGAAACATATTGGGATAAGAAAATATTTGCTCCTTCCTCTTTATTATTTTATATCGGAATAGATAAAAAACTGGAAAACATAGAACACCACAACTTATTTTTTGATGCTGATTTTGAAAAGCATGCTGTAGAAATTTATGATGATCCTAAATGGCCCACTCACCCCTTATTTTACATAAACGT
>MDTF01004722.1_pt1 | contig 19535 bp, 17 predicted proteins | sample 811191 | NCBI WGS metagenome assembly MDTF01 (sample SAMN05326649, study PRJNA326480) | marine metagenome | isolation source: seawater | place: Southern Ocean | collected 2011 | reverse complement strand
TTTTTTAAGTAATTACTTGATTAAAAAAAACTATCAAGTTTATGGATACTATAGAAATTTAGATAAAAAAAAAAAATTTAAATAATAAAGTAAAATTGTTTTATTCTAAAAGTTTAAACAAAAAGTTAATATTTAATTTACTCCAAAAAATAATACCAGATGAAATATATTACCTAATAGGTGAATCTAGCTCATATTATTCTTTTAAAAATCACCTTAAAACTATTAATACAAATTTTACTTATTTCACCTACATCATTGATTCCTGTATACGGCACAAGATAAAACCAAAAATATTCTATGCAAGTTCAGGTGAGATATTTGGATCAAATACCAAGGTGATTAATGAGAAGACTGAGAGAAAACCCAAAAATCCCTATGCACTTTCAAAACATATATCTATGATTTATATAAAATATATGAGAAATTTTTATAATCTAAATATTTCAACAGGAATTTTATTCAATCATGACTCTGAATACAGGTCTAATTTAAATTTTATTAAAAAAATTACAAATTACCTAAACGCAAATAATAAAAAAAAAAAACTTCAATTGGGTAATATTGATCTTTATAGAGATTTTGGACTAGCTAAAGAATATATTGTTGCAATGCATAAAATTAATCAACAAAAAAAAGCTGGTGATTATATTATAGCAACTGGAAAATCAATTAACCTGAGAAAACTAATTAATTATTCATTTAAAATAAAGAATATGAATTATAAAAATTATATTCGAATAAATAAAGGCAAATATTCTAATAAGGAAATTAAATTCAAATCAGTTAATATTTCTAAAGTTAAAAAGTTGAACTGGAAACCAAAATATACAATATATGATTTAATTAAAACATTATTAACTAAAGATAAATTTTAAATAATTAATTTTTTTGGTTATAAATTTTAGCAACTTCCTCATTATTTTTCTTACTTAAAGCATACATTTTAATTGGTTCTAAATTCAAATTCTCTTTTAAAGGAAGCACCTTTGAGTCACCATAAACAGAACTAGAAGAGGCAAATAAAATTTTTTTGGAGGATTGTATTTTAGACTATCAATTATATCGAAAAACCATTGAAATTAGCTTCTATATACTTGTCAGGTCTTATAATTGAATATCTAACACCTACTTCAGCTGCTAGATGCACCACTATATCAAAATAGTTTTTTTTAAATTTATTTTAATTAAATTCATCTTCATAATCTATTTCATAACATTTTTTTCATTCCATTTACTGATTGCCTTATTACAGGCAATAAGAATCTACATACCAATCATCAAACCTGCTAATGCTTTTAAATATTCTTCTATAATTCTTTTTCGATAAATAATATAATATTTTTTTTCTTTTTTCCTTATTGTAGTTGTGCTCAATAGTGATAATTTTTGGTCTGAATTTCTCAAAGTTAAGTGAGGTCAATATCTCATACTCTGAACCCTCTGTATCTATTGATAGGTAATCAACTTCTTTTACGGAATTTTTAACAAACAAATCTGTTAAAGATAGCGTATTTGTTTTGTTAATTGCTTTTTCTTTTTTTTGAAAATCAACAAAAGATCTACCTCCTGGTTTTTCAACAAAGTTTACATTGTATTTGTGATCTGGAAAAATAGGTGAACTTTCAATTATTGAATTAGGTCTATTGATTTTTAGGTTTTCTAACCAAAAAGAGGCTGGTTCGCATAGTATTCCCTTCCAGTTTTTTATTTTTTCTAAAAAAAAGGTATTTGAGTGAATCAGGCCATCACAAGCGCCAACTTCACAATAAAATCCATTTTCTTTTTTTAACAAATGATCAACCAAAATGTCCTGAAATAGCTGAGCCTTACTCTGCTGATATGATTGGAAAATGCAAAATATAAAATACTCTAAATTTTCTCTTTTCGGGTTTTTGTTTTTATAGTCTTCTTCTAAAATATTTTTAAGCACTTGAATGTTAAGCTTGGGATAATCATCATCATTAAATGGAAATTTAATTTTTAATTTTAAAAATACTTTCTTTAAATTTTTTTTTATATCCATTAAATCTATTCTATAGTTTTGAATTAGTATAATTCTCACAAACAAAACTACAATGCTTTTAATACTTGTGTATTAAAGAATATATATATATTTGCAAACTTAATTTAATTCTACAATTAAAATTTTTTGACTGCTCTTAATTTTATATATTTCTTGATATTTTTTATTAAAGCGTATATGGTATTCATTCTACATAATAAGCAAATTTCGTATTAATTTTCTATGTTTAAAATCAAATTTTTTATTTTAATTATAGTAAATTTAATCTAATAGTTAATTTACTTATTTTTAAAAATAAAAACACACAATTTAATCTAATAATATTTAATTAAAATCTATGGAACATAAAAATAAATTTATCATTTTATTAATCATTTTCTTTTTAGGCTCTTGTGACTCATCGCAATTAAGAAATAAATATTCTCAAAATAAAGAAATATTAAATATTTATTCTGGCATACTAATAGCTAAAACAAGGATTAAAAAAGTTTACAATGAGGGTATCGAACTTTTTTTATTGACCTTCAGTAAAAAACACAAAGATTATTGGAAAATTGAAGACTCAAATATCAGAGCAAATCTTCCTGAGTATAAATTTTTAGAAACTGAAGAAAGTCCCACTGTTTCAAATAATAAAAATGAAAACACAGTTAATAATTGGTATCGAAGCCATGGAAATCATTCTTCTAATAGATTTTCAGAACTTAATTTAATTAATAAAGATAATATAAAAAATTTAGAAATTGATTGGATATTTAGTTCAGGAGAGCCTCAAAGTATTCAAGCAAATCCAGTGATTGTAGATGGCACAATATTTACACCAATTAGTGGAAATTATATTGCTGCTTTAAATGGTTATAATGGCAATTTAATCTGGAAGTCTAAAAAATTTAAATCAACCTTAGCTAAAAGAGGCTTAATTTATTGGAAAGATAATAAGTCAGAGAAAGAAAGAATTTTTTTTTCTAATCATAAAAATTTGATTTCTCTCAATGCTAAAGATGGAAATTTAGATAAAAGCTTTGGTATTAATGGATTGGTTAGAACCGGTCTAAATCTTCTGCCGCCTGCAATATACAATAATCAAATTATATTAGCCACTCTATCACCTGACCATAATATTGAATCTTACAATATTTTTACAGGAAAGCTTGAGTGGAAACTAAAATATAAAGAAATTTTTTCTAAACGAGTTGGAGGAATTAAGTATGATAATTCACTTGGTAATCCTTGGGGAGGTTCATCTTTAGATGTTAGTAGGGGTATATTTTATATTGTGACAGGAAACCCTAGTTACATGTTTGATGGCACACGTAGACCTGGTCCGAACAAAGATGCAAATAGTATTATTGCAATAGATCTTATCAATAAGAAAAAAATTTGGAGTTTCCAAGAAACAAGTCATGATCTATGGAATTTAGATTTAGCATCCCCACCAATTTTAACTTCAATAAAAAAGAATAATGAAATGATTGATGTTGTTGTTGCTCCTACAAAATCAGGAAATACTATAATCTTAGACAGGCTAACAGGAAAACCAATATACCCATTTTTATTAAAAAAAGTTGAAACCTCAAAAATACCTGGAGAAAAAACAGCGCCTTATCAGCCAAATTTAGAAATTCCAGAACCTTTTGGAAATGTTTTTTTTAAAATACAAGACATAAGAAGTGAATTTAAAAAAGATATCATTAGTAAAAATTATGAATTCGGTCGATATAAAACACCTAAACTTGATAAATTACATTTAAGAGGGGGGATTGTTGGAGGTGCTCAATGGCCAGGTGCATCTATTGATCATAAAAATAATATTATGTATGTAACATCGAATAATATTATTTGGGAAAGTGGTTTGAGTTTGATCTCTAACGGCAAAAGTAGAGCACCTGTTTATAAAAGTAATCACAGGAGACTTTTAGAAAACAATACTTACCCCATTAACTCACCCCCATGGGGAACGTTAAATGCATTAAATCTCAATAATGGAAAATTATTATGGAAAGTGCCTCTAGGAAATTATGACTCGTTTAAAACTGATAATGAAGATTTAACTGGAACAGAAAATTTCGGAGGGACAACAGTTACAAGAGGAGGTATCACGATTACTTCTGGAACTTTAGATAAAAAAATACATTTTCACGATTCTAAAAATGGAGAGTTGTTAAAAAGCATTTTATTACCTTATATTGGATCTGCTCCCCCAAGTACTTACTCAATAAATGGAGAACAGTTTATTGTAGTTCATGCAACTGGTGGATGGACCCTTAGAGGTGGGTACGGTGATCTAGTTCAGACAGGTGATGCTATTGTAGGCTTTAAATTAAAAAAGTAATATATTTAATAAATGAAAGAAATATTACTTAAGTTTTTAAGAAAAAATATTAAGATTAGTTTATTATTAGATATAATAAAAAAATCTTTATTAATTTTTAAAAATATTAAAAAAGCTAGTCTCAAACATTCAATTATTTTTTTACCAAAAATAATTCAGGGTGTGGCCTTCGTTCAAAAAAATAAAAATATACACCTTAACCAAAAAGAGTTCTTTGATAACAAATTTCAATGGAGTTATGAGGATGTGTTCAGTCCCAATATTCCAGCCTGGGAAAAAATCGTTTCTCAATTTGTTTCTATTAATTATTTAGAAATAGGAAGTTTTGAAGGAAGATCAACTGTATTTATTGCTGAACAAAAAAATATAAAATCTGTAATGGCTGTTGATACCTTTGAAGGCAGTGATGAATATGATAAAAATGGTATGGTTAAACATAATCATGTAAGCTTTGAAACTGTTTATAAAAACTTTAAAAACAATCTTAGTTTAGTGAATAAAAAGAACATTAATTTCTTAAAAGATACATCTGACAATTTTTTTATAAATAATAAATCACAATTTAATTTAATCTATATAGATGGATCTCATCACTATGAAAATGTTAAGAAAGATTTTATAAATTCCTACAATTGTATTGAAAAAAATGGAATAATGATTTTTGATGATTTTTTATGGTTTTATTATGATGATTATAAAAAAAATCCAATTAGTGCGATTATTGAGTGCTATGAAAAATATAAAAATAATTTAGAATTAATTTTTTTAAATCATCAAATTATATTTAGAAAACTAAAATAAAAATAACAGATTATAATAAACAAATTTATTAAAAATGAAAAAAAAAATATACATGGCTGGTTGTGGGGGCATGCTGGGTGAAGCTTTTTACAATTGTTTTAAAGATAATTATGATCTTATGTGTACAGATATTGACGTTAATGAAGATTGGTTGAACCCCCTTGACTTTCGTAATTACGATAAATATTTGTTAGACGTTGAAAAATTCAAGCCAGATTATTTGTTTCACATAGGGGCGCATACAGATCTCGAGTATTGTGAGCTAAATCAAGACGATGCCTATCAAACAAATACTTCTGCAGTTGAAAACGCCGTGCAAATTTCAAATAAATTAAATATTCCCATTTTGTATATAAGTACGGCAGGGATTTTTGATGGTAGAAAAAAAAATTATGACGAAACTGATCTTCCAAATCCAGGTAGTCATTACGCAAAAAGTAAATATATGGGTGAGCTTTTTGTAAAAGAACACGCCAAAAAATATTTAATATGCCGAGCTGGATGGATGATGGGTGGAGGTCCAAAAAAAGATAAAAAATTTATACAAAAAATTATTTTACAAGTGAAGCAAGGGAATAAAGAGCTATTTGTAGTGAATGACAAAACTGGAACGCCTACTTACACTCATGATTTTGCAAATAATGTCAAACTACTTTTAAAAAAAAATGCTAGTGGACTTTATAATATGGTATGCTCTGGTTCCACTACAAGACTAGAGGTTGCCAAGGAGCTACTTACAGTTCTAGGACTCGAAGACAAAATTAAAGTTACTGAAGTATATTCCTCATACTGGAAAAAAGATTATCCTGCACCGAGACCGGATTGTGAAAGTCTAATTAACAAAAATTTAGATGTATTGGGACTCAATATTATGCGCGATTGGAGAATTTGCCTCAAAGAATATATAGAAGATTCTTACAAAGATTATTTATTATAAAAATTTCAATTTCCTTAGATCAACTAAAATTTGTTCTTGAAGAGGAATAGTCATTGTTTTGTGACTTTCAAAGTATATTGGCTTGTACAAACAGGAATGAAAGTTGTTAAAAATTGTTGTAATTCTGTACCATTTTTTATTAATCACTTTAAATGCACTGGGTAATAGAAGATAATAAGATTTGTTTCTTGATAAATGGATATTATGAGAAATCGAACCCGACTCAGAAACTACAGTTTTAGCAGAATTTAATATTTTAAATAATTCCAAAATACTAAATTTTTTTGGGTTAACAATAGTGAAATTTTTCTTTTTTAAATAATCAATAACCTCGGAGATGTTAGATATTCTCTGAACTCTTTCGCTCGTTAAAAAAATTTTTTTGTGTCTAAAGTCTGTATTTTCAATTTTTTCAGATAGAATATTTTTTGCAACAATATAGTTTTGAAATGGATGAAATTTTGGCAGAATTGCACTTCTAGAAAAGGAAATATTTTTTTTTAAAAAAAAATTGTCAGGTAATAAAATAATATTTTTTTTATAAAACTTATTAAAAAATTGCTCCCATTTCTGGCTTGGGCATATAATTAAAAGCTTCTCATTTAGATTTCTTTTTTTAAATAATTCTAAAAAAAATAACATGCTACCAAAAACCTCACCCATAAAATGCCCTGCTTGATTATGATAATATGGTAATAAGAAAATTTTTTTTTTATATTCTTTGGACGATTTTTCCAAAAAACTTTTTAATATTTTTTTTTTATGATTATAGTAATTGTCAGCATTGTCTGAATAGGTATGATTTTTATTTTTAGTCCAAGACTCAAAAATATATTTATTCTTATTTAGGTATTTGTCTTTTCTATCTATTACACTAATTAAGCAATTTTTTTCGAACTCGATTGAATCTATATTAAACTCTCCTTGCAAATCAAAAAGGGTAGTCTGCTCTGCATGCAAATGTTTTGATAAGGTATTAAATTTGGGATTGTATATATGTCCAAATTTATAAAAAAAATTAATGAATAAATAGTAAACTTTATTTTTTAATAATTGATACATACTAGTTGTATTTATTGTGCAGTTAAATTTTTAAATACTAATTAACATCTTATAAATTTATCAAAAGAACTATAAAAAAGTTTTCCTTTTCCATAATGGACATTTAACATAATTCTATTATTTTTCTTTAGCATTTCTCCTTTGTGTAAACCATAACTGTCTACAAAAAAAGAAGATCCTTTATTTCCCAAGAAAGACTTAACTTTTGGATATGAGTTGTAGATATCACTATCTGCATAAGGTCTATGAAGCTTATGTTTAAATAATTTTTTCTTATGGGTTCGGGGCACAAAAACATGTGGTCCAGAATTTTCATCAACATCTGATAAATAAATATAAAGTTTCAAAAACTTTGAAAAATCATTATCCCAATGAAAATATTGAGCGTTTGCAATCTTTTCTTTTTCTTCTAAATTGCTACTTGCAAATGAAATGAAATAAGATGCAGAAATTGTCATTGTTGTAGCGCCAAGATAAGACTTTGCTAACTTTACACAAGCGTCGGACAATAAAAAATTACTAATGCAATTCTCTTTATTTAAATCGACATAGCCGGTTATCCTACTAATACCTAAAGATTGAATCCTTTTAAAATAGCAATCCTTAGTTTCTTGCTCATTTTTAAAAATATGTGTTTTAGCAGAATCTGGTATTTTTTGTAAATCGTGATTGTTAGATTCGAGTACTAATTTTTCAAAACTATTTATCAAAAAATTTTTAAGAATAAGAATATTAGAAAATCCATCTTTATCAATTTGAGTTACTGTTTTGTTTATATCAACTTGTTCATTGTGAAAAAAATTTTGATCTGTTTCACTTAATCGTATTTTGATATATTTTGGCCCTCTTAAATTTCTTAAAAAAGAAAAAGAATAAAAAAATTTAATAAAAAAAATCTTTAAACCTATTAAGGAACCATTTAAGGATTTAAGATTTAAAAATTGCTGTATTTTGATTGTGTCTCTATAAGAATCTAGCACCTTTCTAATTAAAAAAGGAATATATTTCATAATTTACTTTACAAGATGAGGGTTATTTTTACTTACTATTGTTAATTTGGGAAGCGGAAATATAAATTTTGTTCCTTTTTTTATTATATTTTTTTCTCTTTCTAGTATTTCGCTCTTAAAATGCCAGGGCAGAACTAAATAATAGTCTGGTCTGAAATTTCTTGATTTTTTTTCAGTAATAATTTTAATTTTGGTTCCTGGTGTGTAACAATTATCTTTTTCTTTGTTTCTATCAGAAATATGATCCAAAAAATAATTATCAATTCCAAAAAATTGTAATAATATATTACCTTTAGTTGAGGCTCCATATCCACAAATAGTATTATTATTATTTTTTATTTTTTTTAATAAAAATAACAATTTTTTCTTTTGTAAAAAAATTTTTCTAAAAAATTTCTGGTAGGTTGTAATTTTATTTAATTTTAATTTCTTTTCTTGATTTTTAATTTTATTAATTTCTTTGGTATTAACTTTATAAGTAGATTTTTTAGAAGTTATATAAAACCTAATACTACCACCATTAATAGAATTTCTCTTTGCGTCAATAATTCTCAAATTATTTTTTTCTAGCATTTGATTAATAACTTCATATGAATAATACTCAAGGTGTTCATGACATATGGTATCAAACATATTGTTTTTTATAATAGAAAAAAGATCTGCCTGTTCTAATAAAAAAATACCTTTTTTTGGATCTAAAACTTTTTCTACATCTTTTAAAAATTTATTTGGATCCTTTAAGTCGTAGAACATTGATATTGCAGTTATTAGTGTAAACTTTTTTTTAAGTTTTAATTTATCAACGAGACTATAACTAAAAAAATTATTTATTTTGTGGTCAATTTTTTTATATTCTTTTCTAAATTTACTTAATATTGGATCGACACCCACTTTTATCAATTTTTTTATTTTATAACTATTTAATAAAGTTGCATCATTACTTGCGATATCCATGACCATATCTAAGCTTTTTAAATTTGATCTTTTTGCAAGATCTTTTGTGACAGAGATTAAATGATCTTGCATAGTTTTATTTATGCCAGATCTATAACCATAATCATCTGAATACATATACTTTGGGTCAAAATTTCTATCTAGCTGAACAAGACCACAAGATTGACACAAAACTAATGAAAGGTAATTTTTTGGTATATTTATTTGTTTATTTTTAGCAAATTTTCCTGAATAAGATAGGTTACCTAATGAAAAGGATTTCTTTAGGTTTTTTTTTTTACAGTTTCTGCATTTAATTAATTTTTCCATCTTTTTCTTAAATATTTAAAATCATTAAGTACAGCAATAACATGTTCGTTTCTAGTTTTAAAATTCAAAAATTTAGAATAATAATCGTAAGCCTTAATGATTTTTTCTTGTGCTCTAGAGCTTCGCAAATCCAAGAATTCGCTAATTTTATGAGCTAAATCATGAGGATTCTTTAAATCAAAAGCATTTACAAATTTTTCTAAAGCAGGATCTAAAATGTCTTTAGAATAAAAAATTGTTTTTTTAAAATAAAATGATTCCAGTAATGGGAGGGAAGATCTTCCAACATAGGTTGGAACTACAACTGCCAAACAGTTTAAATACAGGGCGACTACCTGATCATCGTCTAAATAATCATAAATAAAAATTTTATCACTAAGATTGTTTAATTTAATTTGATTTACAATATAATCAAAATTTATTTTTTTTGATCCACAAAAAATAAATTTAAATTCAATATTATTTGCATCTAAAATTTTTGCAGCATCGATTAGATATTTGTGATTTTTATGTGGCCAAAATTGCGCAGGATAAAAAAAAATATTTTTAGTTTTACTTACTTCTAATTTTTTAAATATATTCAAAAAACTTGTTATATTATTTTTGGACTCATATAAATTTACCAGACTGCTTCCATAAGGCAGAATTAATATCTTGGAAGAATGACAATTGTAAAGATTTTGGAGATCTTTTTTCGCTTCATCAGTATTAACAAATATTTTATAAGCTTTTTTGGCAGAAGTAGTAATTATATCGTCTATTTCTTCAATGTTATTTTTAGATCGATATTCTGGAAAACTGTTTTCAATTCTATGATTGAAATCAAAAAGATTTACAATAAAATTAGTTTCACCACTGTACTCTATATATTTAGAAGGAGACAAAAAAAAAATTAAATCATAATTATTTTTTTTTATAAATTTTTCAAAGGGGTTGATAATTTTAAATTTTTTAAAGATAAAATTAAATAATTTAATTTTATTTAATCTATTAAATCTTTCTGCAAGTTTGTGCGAAGGGAAAAATTCTGATTTTACATCAACGCTTCTTAGTTTTTTTATATTAGAAAATGTTGTCGTAACTATATTCAGATCAATATCAGATAATTCTTTATTGTTTAAAGAATTTATAGTACTCATAGATAGATTGTACACACCACCTGAAAAATTACCTGCTTCAAAAAAAATTGCAACTTTCATAATTATGATAAATTTACTAAAATAAGATACTAAATGATAGTTAAAAAATTAAAAAAATTTTTGCTGGATGATTTGGCTGAGCCTCTTTTTTTTAAAAATACTTCCGCTATAGTTAAGAATACAAAATTCAAAAAAAAATATTATATAATAAATAGAACGCCAGGATCAGGAATGTTTTCCAACGTTACTTATATTTTAAATCATATAATTTATGCAAAAAAAAAAGGATTAGTACCTGTTGTAGATATGGAAAATTTTACAACAATATATAATGAAAAAAGAATAATTAAAAACACTTTTAACGCATGGGAATACTATTTTGAGCCAGTCTCTAAAGAAAGTCTCGCAAAAATTTACAAAAATTGTGAATATATTCTTTCAAGTGGAGATTTAATAAAAAAATTTAAAAATAGTATTACTATTGATAAGAATCTAATTAAGGAATTTAGAAAAATAAAATTCAAAAAATACATTTTACATGAGGCCAATCTTTTTAAAAAAAAAAAAATTTAACAGTAAAGATAAAATAATAGGTCTTCACTTGCGCAGCACTAGCTATAAAAAAGCCAAAAATCATTCTCTTGTAATGTCCTTAAAAATAATGCGTGAAGAAATAGACCGAGTAATAAAAAAAGATAGTTACAATAAAATTTTTTGTGTCACAGAAGACATGAAATATTACAACTATTTAAAAAAAATATATAAAAAAAAGATAATCTTTTTTCCGAGCTTTAGATCATACAAAAACGATGCTTTCAAGATCTATCCTAGAAAATTGCATAGATACCAGCTCGGTAGAGAGATTGTAATAGAAACAATATTGCTTTCTAAGTGTGACGGAATTTTATATTCAGGTTCGAATGTAGCTACTGCTGCTTCTTTACTGGCAAAACCAGGTGTCAAGCTTTATGAAATTAACCTTGGCTTCAACTCTTCCAATAAATATATTGCTAGATGGTTGTGGTATATAAAAAATTTACTTCCAAAAAATTTTGGTGGCTTAATGGTTAAAAATAGATTTGAAAAAAATACAAATTTATACAATTACTAATCTCAAAAATAATATGAAAATTTTAATTACCTGTGCTGCAGGATTTGTGAGTTTTTCAGGTCGCAAAAAAAATACAAGCTACCGCTAAACAAGCTAGAAATGATCAAAACACACAGTAGCAACCAAAAAATTTCGAAATTGCTAAATTACAAAAAAACACAAATCCATTAATTATGGACTAAAAAAAAATCGATTAGTTTCAAGCTTATAATAAAAAAATTAAATTTTAGAAATATTTTTAATATACTTAAATAAAAAAATTAATAATATTAATAATTTATTTTGCTTATTATCTATTCTTATTTTAATTTCCTCAAAAAAATGATCCAAAAAGGGAATTGTGCTTGAGTACCCTCCTCTTCTGAAAATACCAAATAACTCTTCTTTTTTCGTTCCCATTCCCTTCATTTTTTCTTTTACAATCATTCTATAAAAATAATCATAGTCTGACGAATATTTATATTTTAAATTATATCCATTTAATTTTTCTGCCGAATTTTTCTTTATAAAAAAACCAGTTGAATGACTTGAATAAAAGCCCCAGCTCCAATGTATCTTGTATGGTTTGTATCCATGAAGAACAGCCCAATGTTTTTTAACTGCTCCAAAAAAGAAATCAATTTCAGGATATTTTCTTATATATCTTATTAATATTTCAAAGCAATTCTCTGTATAAGTGTCATCAGAATTCAAAAATCCAATATAATCTCCATTTGCTAATTTCATACCCTTGTTAAAAGCATCATAAATTCCATCATCTTTTTCGGAAATCCAATAATCAATTTTTGAATCGTATTTTTTAATTATATCTAAAGATTTATCTGTGGAACCTCCATCAATAATAATATGTTCGATATTTTCACAGTTTTGTTTGTGCATGCTTAAAATTGATTCCTCTAAATATTTTTCACTATTGAATACAGCCGTAATAACTGTGATGAGAGGCTTGTTTTTACTATTTTTAAAAATATTTCTTACTCGAAGTCCACCCTCGTTTTTTTTTAAGATGGCACTATTCATTTAATAGCAGCCCATTAGGTCCTAGTTGATAAACTTTATCACATTTTTTTAAGGTACTTTGCTTATGAGAAACCATAATTATGGTTTTATCTAAAAATTCTAAATTATTCAAAATTTCGCTCTCTGTATCGGCGTCTAAAGAGCTGGTAAATTCATCTAAAATAAAAATTTCTCTATTTGAGTAATAAGCTCTTGCCAAGGCAATTCTTAATATTTCACCTCCTGATATTTTTGAACCTCTTTCACCAACAACTGTATCCATGTCTAGAGGTAGATTTTTTATATATCTCCCTAATCCTGAAAAAATTATCGACTTCTCTAGTAAATCTTGATCGATTAGTTCTTTGTTATTTTGAAAAGTTATATTTTTACCAATACTTTCATCTAACAAATAAACGGATTGGGAAACATAGGCAATTTTTTTTCTCCATCCTTCGAGATTCATATTTATACTTAAACCGTCCACCAAAATCTTGCCAGAACTAGGATGAAAGAAACCCATTAGTAAATTTAAAAAAGTTGTTTTTCCCATCCCACTTCTACCGACAATTCCGATCTTCTCATTTTTATTAATAACTAAGTTTATATTTTTCAATGTATTATTAGCTAAATCATTAAATTTGAAATTTAATTTTTTTATTTCTATAGTATTTTTAAATTCTAAAAAATTATTTAATTTATTTTTATTTAGGTCACCAATGCTTTCGTAAACTTTTTGTACAAATAGTTTGTTACTAATGTAAGATTGCGACTCCATAATAATTTTATTAAAAGAGGGTATAATTTTAAGAAAAGCAAAAAGATAAACAGCAAGCAAAGGTAGGAAAGAATTTAATTCAGTTGTTTCATTTGAATAAATCAAAAATACAATTATTGACACAATTACAGCTATAAAAACTTGCTCTATTAAAACTTTTGATGTTTGTTGCAAAATATTAGCTTGAAATAAATTGCGAAAAAATTTTTTAAATTGATAATTGAGGCTATTGATAAAAATATTCTTACAATCGTATATTATTAGCTCTCTAAAATTTGCAAATGTCTCACTTAAATTTTTTAAAATTTTTTGAAATAAAATATTTCTTTGAGATCCCAAAAAAATTAGTTTTCTCTTAACAATGTACATGTAAGTGAGAAAATAAAAACTTATTGCAAAAAAGAAAATTAAACCAATTTCAATATTTAGAAAAAAAAGATAAGATAAAATGAACACTAGCAAACAAGACTCGAGCAATAAATGCAAAACTGCAGTATAAGTTCTCATAAATAAGCCAATATCTTGCATCATTACTGAGGTTAACTCAGATGAATTTTTATTAACAAAAAAATTATAATCTTTATTTAGAAAACCAGCCAAGACTTTATTTGTGATAGTCATTTGACTCTTAACTAAAAAATGATTTTTATAGATAATAAATATTATTGACAAAATATTTTTAAAAAAAATAAATATAAATAAAAGTAATACAGGAATAAAAATATTTGAAATTTTAAAAAAAGTTAAAAAATAATTTTTACTTACAAAATTTTTATTTGTTGTTGAGCTTGCAACATCCAATACTATTGACAAGCTATATCCCTCCAATATTATTATAAATAGTGAAAAACAAAACAATATTACAAATTGCTTTTTATTTTCACACAAATCATTCATTATTTTTAATTTCAAAAAGAATTCAGAAAAAACTCTTAAGATATAAAAATTATTTAAGCTAAACATAAAATTTAATAATACCTATGCAATCTTACTCCACCACTTTTTAAAAAAAAATTTATTTTTTTTTCACTTTCTTCAATAACAGACTTATCACAATAATTGAGCCAATATTTATAAAAAGAAAAAGTTTGTAAATTGTGATAACCTCCTATTTTTTTTAACATATTCGCATAACTACCAAATAACCAATTCTCCTCAACCATGTGACGCATTGAATGATATTCAATGATTTCTTTTTTTGCATTGGTGGGTACTGACAAAGTAGATAAATTAAGAATATGGTATTCATATTCTTTTCTGGAATTTGGGGTTTTTGAAAAACTATAAGAGCAGTGCGGGTTTAGTTTGGATGCATTTAAAACTGGTATTCCAAAAAATGGAAATTCGGCAGCTACAGATCCATAAACTGTTAATACTGCTCCTAACCCCTCATAAATTAACTGTTTATTAGAAGTGTTGTTAGGCAATAATTTTATATGAGGAAAAATTTTAATAATATTGTTAACAATCTGATCTGTAAATATTTGATACTTCTTAAATTTTCCACCATAGATAGGGTGATTTTTAATGTACCATTCGTAATTAGTTTTCGCAGATATTTTTCCTAGAAAAATCAACCATTCATAAAAATCAACAAAAAAACCTTTCCCAAATATATGAACAGCGTCAAAAAAATCATGTGTTGAAATTAAAACTTTGAACTTACCACTTTTGCTTAATGCATTTTTTTTTTTATTTTTTGAAAACGAGCTAACGTCTGCGTATTCCATATTTACTTCGACGCCTGTTTTACCTGAGAATTTTTGATTTAAAATTTTTTTAGATTTATAAAAAGTTTTCTTTTGAATATTTTTTTTGAGATATTTAAAATCATTTTTATAATTTGTAAAATCTCCTATTATGGAACCCCCATAATTTTTACTTTTAAATCTAGATAAATAATTTGTATTTAATACAAAGCAGGGAATTTTTTTATTTTCAGCAATTCTCAAAATAAGACCGTAAGAATAAACTCCGTGAGAAGCAACAACTCCGCATACATTGTTTGTTTTAAAGAAATAATACCAGAAAAAATAAAGCTTTAAAAAATCTAGAAAAAATTTTTTGAAATCCTCTGAAAAAATATTGATTGTTGGTATAATTCTTGACTTTAAATATGTATCATACAACAAATCCCCAATTAAAATATTTTTCACTTCTAATTTTAATACATCTTCTTTTTTTTTTTATTTTAAAAAAATTATTATTATAAAAGTTTTCTGCAGAATTTAAAATATTCTCATCTACATTTGGTTTGAAAATTTTATCCACACCAAATGATCTATATATCGCAAATGTTTTGAGATTAATAAAATTTCCAATCGTCCATTTTAATTGATTTAAAATATTAAATTTAAGTGGCGCAGATAATAAAGAGTAGTTAAAAAAACCTTGCACAGTACAATTATAATTTTTTTTATAATAATTTGAAAACACAGAGTAGATAACGTGAAAATTGTGGAATTTGTTAAACTCTACTAGAAAAATTTTATTACTTTTCTTACTAACTCTTTTATTAAAAATTTTTTTATTTAATCTTATAAATTTTCTCCTATAAAAAAATTCAAGAATATAATTTTTTAAATTTAATATCATTATTATGTGTTCTTGGAAGAAATTGCTTTTAGATGTTCAATTTTTTTTTTATTTCCGATATTGTCAAAAAAATATTATTTCCTGATGAATAATCCATAGTTTTCTTTAACATCTTCCCCTTGCTTGCTAATTTATTTTTTAGAAAATAACTATTTTTTTTAAAAAAAATAGTTTCTGGAATGATTACATAATAATCTTTGAATTCAACAATATTGGTTCCATCATTTTCTGAAAACATTGTTTCGTGTATTTTTTCTCCTGGACGAATTCCTATAATTTTTTTTTTAATTTTGTTGTCTAATGCATTTGCGAGATCTATTATTTTAATCGATGGCAATTTTGGAATAAATGTTTCTCCTCCACTCATATTAATAAAAGATTTGCAGACAAAATCGTAAGCTTCGTTAAGAGTTATCAAAAATCTTGTCATTTTCATGTCCGTAATTGGTAAATATTTTTTTTTTTCATTTAATAGTTTTCGGTATAAAGGAATAATAGATCCTCTTGATCCTGAAACGTTTCCGTACCTTACAATGGAAAATTTAGTTCCATTTAATCCTGCCAAATTATTACCTGAAATAAAAAGTTTGTCAGAACATAGTTTTGTAACTCCATATAAGTTTTTAGGATTACTTGCCTTGTCAGTAGATAAAGATATTACTTTTGATACCTTGCATGCTATAGATGCATTTATAACATTTTGAGCACCTATAATGTTTGTTTTTATAAATTCTTCCGGATTGTATTCAGCTGCGTTAACTTGTTTTAGAGCGGCAGCATGAACTACGTAATCTACACCTTTAAATGCCTGCAGTAATCTTTCTTTATCCCTAACATCTCCCAAAAAAAATCTAAGATTTGAATTTTTAAATTTATTTTGCATTTCAAATTGCTTCAATTCATCTCTCGAAAAAATAATTAATTTTTTTGGCCTACTTTCTTCTAAAGTTTTTTTAACAAAAAAACTTCCAAACGATCCAGTTCCACCGGTAATCAAGACAACTCTGTTATTAAAAATCTTACTTAAATTTTTCATTTTGTTTATTTATTTAAAAGCTAAATCACTAATCTTAAAAGTTACTTTCATAATTTTTTATTAATATTTAGCTACTTAACACATTTTCTATATTTTTTATTCTCTTTTTTTATTAAGAGTAATTTATATATTTTTTCCAACACTTTTAAACCCTCATAATTATCTACGTCTTGAACGCTAATTGAGATAGCAAAAATTAACCCGTGCATTATTTGCCATTCTTTCTCCGAACTCTAATGTTTTTAGAATCTTTTAATTTTAGTTTTTTATAGATGAGGTTCATTTTTTAATTTTTTTAAAAATTATTTTTAAAAGTTCATAATCTTCCTTATAATCAATATCTATTACTTCTTTTGGGTCAATATAAAATCCCATAGTTTTTTTACCAAAAAAATAACTTTTTTTATTAATTGCATTTTGCGTTGTCCAAAAGAATTGAGCCGCATCATGGTAAATTACCGGCAAATCTTGAGATCTTTTTTTTATTTTTTTCGGAAATAGGGGGAATAATTTCTTATTTATTTTTTTTAATGATCTTAAGACTGGAAATCGATATTTAGTATATGCAAGGCTAAAATCAAATTTATTAGATAACTTAAATTCTTTGAAGCTTTTGATTAAATTTCTATAATTAATTAATGGAGCCGTTGCATAAATGCAGCAGATAAAAGTAAGTTGACATTTAGAATTTACTCTTTTTGCGTGATCATAAATAACATCAAGAACGGAAGATTTGGAGTCTGAAAGTTTTTTATTTCTTAAAAATGGGACTTTTGCACCGTACTTTTCTGCTATATTTTTAATGCTCCTAGAGTCAGTTGAAACGTGAACTTCATCAAAAATTCCAGACTTGATTGCAGCTCTTATTGAGTAATACAACAAAGGTTTTCCTTTCAAGGAAGCAATATTTTTTCCTGGAAATCTTGAGCTATTTAATTTGGCTGGAATTATTGCAATGATCATTTTTGATTAAAAAACTTTAAAATACTTGCAACTATATAATTGCACTCTTTTTTGCCAAGATCTGGATACATTGGTATTGTAATAGTTTTTTTGAAATACTCGTATGTATTAGGAAAATATTCTTTTGATTTATTTTTAATTAATTTTGCATAATAAGGTTGGGTAAAAATAGGTTTATAATGTTTTATTGCAATAATTTTTTTTTTTTCAAAAAGTCAATTAATTTTTTTGAATCCCCTTTTTTTATAAGCATAATGCAGATGTGCAAACCATGAATATTATTAAAAGAACTATTTTCACCTTGAAAAATAAAAAATTTTGACAATTTTTTTTTGTATAATTCAAAAATTTTTTTTTTTTTATTTCTAAATTTATCAATTTTTTTAATTTGACTGACTGCTAAAGCAGACTGAAAATCTGTTATCCTGTAATTGTAACCGAGAGACACTTGCCTACCAGTTGAAATAGTTTTTATGTTTTTTTTTATTCCATGTGAACGAGCTAATTTAATTTTCTCATAAAGTTTTTTTGAATTCAAACAAACAACTCCTCCCTCACCACATGTAACGCTTTTGGCTGCATGGAGACTAAATACTGTAATGTCGCTAAACTTGCACGAACCAACTTTGTTATTTAAATAACTTGCTCCGATTGCGTGACATGCATCTTCGACTATTTTAAATCCATATTTTTTTTTGAGAATGTATATTTTTTGCATCTCTACTGAGAGCCCCCCCAGATGAACGATAGAAATTATTTTTGGTAAAACTTTATTTTTTTTTGCAAAAATTAGTTTTTTTTCTAATTTTTCTAAATCCATATTGAATGTCTGTAAATTGATATCTACAAAATCAACTTTGGCTTCATTCATTAGTGCTGCATTAGATGTGGCAACAAATGTAATTGGTGACGTCCACAAAACATCATTTTTTTTTAAATCTAGTGCCTGATATGCTAAAAATAATGCTGATGTACAACTATTTACAGCAATAGAATACTTGCTATTGGTGTATTTGCAGAACTCCTGCTCCAATTTATTAGTAAATATCCCTTGGGTTAGAGGATAATTTTTGAGCACATTTACAACTGCAGAAATATCTTTATTATCAATCGTGTGCTTAGTGTAAGGAATTATTTTAATCATTTTAATAAAAATTATACTAACGCAATATATATTGAATAAGTACTAATTTTTTTTAATAGGAACAATATTTTTTTAATAACATCATTTTAACTTTTTGTATTGTCTAAAATTTTTTAAGTTGCTAAACTATGAACTTTTTTAATACGATATATCTTTCATTTTTATTTCTCCCTCATGATTAAAAATGTTAATATTTAATAAAGTTCACTAAAATTATTTATGAAAGTTTTTTTTGATTATGCAATATTTACACTTCAACGATTTGGTGGAATATCAAATTATATCGTAAACTTAGTAGAAAATTTTTCAGATCAAGTTGACCCATTAATTATTTCACTA
>MDTF01001806.1_pt1 | contig 19544 bp, 17 predicted proteins | sample 811191 | NCBI WGS metagenome assembly MDTF01 (sample SAMN05326649, study PRJNA326480) | marine metagenome | isolation source: seawater | place: Southern Ocean | collected 2011 | reverse complement strand
TAGAGTTTCAAACACCAATATTAACATCTTCTAGTCCTGAAGGTGCAAGAGATTTTTTAGTACCAAGCAGACTAAATCCTGGGAAATTTTACGCACTGCCACAAGCACCACAACAATTTAAACAACTCATAATGGTTTCTGGTTTTGATAAATATTTTCAAATAGCACCATGTTTTAGAGATGAGGATGCCAGAGCAGATCGGAGTCCAGGGGAGTTTTATCAATTAGATATTGAAATGTCTTTTGTTGAACAAGAAGATATTTTTTTAGTAGTTGAAAAACTCATGATAAACCTTTTTAAAACTTTCTCTTCAAAAAAACTATTAAACGAGAAATTTCCACGTATTACCTATAGTGAAGCAATGCTTAAATATGGAACAGACAAACCAGATTTGAGAAATCCTTTGTTGATACATGACTTAACAAGTATTTTTTCAAGAGACGATGTGTCGTTTGAAATATTTAAAAGACTTATAAAAAAAGGCTCAAAAGTTCGTTGTATAGTTACTAAGGGCACAAAAGATAAACCCAGAAGTTTTTTTGACAACATAGATAAGTGGGCTAAAGAGCAGGGTGCTTCTGGTTTAGCTTATTTTACTTTTGAAAAAGATAAAGAAATTACCGCTAAAGGCCCGGTAGGAAAATTTTTTAAACAGGAAGCATTAAAAGAAATCATGAAGATTACTTCAGCTGAAATAGGAGACAGCATATTTTTTGCTTGTAGTAAAATTAGTGAAGTAGAAAAAATATCAGCTTTAGCTAGAGATAAGATAGGTAATGAACTAGGTTTAATAGATGAAAATATTTTCGCTTTTTGTTGGATAGTTGATTATCCAATGTTCGAATTTAACGAGCTAACAAAAAAAATTGAATTTAGTCATAATCCTTTTTCAATGCCACAAGGAAATATTAAAACAATTAATTTTGAAAAACCTCTAGAGATTAAAGCATATCAATACGATATTGTATGTAATGGAATTGAACTTTCATCTGGAGCAATAAGAAATCATATACCAGAACTTATGTATAAATTATTCTCTACTGCAGGATATGATAAAAGGCAAGTCGATGAGAAATTTAGTGGAATGATTAATGCTCTTAGTTATGGCGCCCCACCTCACGGAGGTATCGCACCAGGCATAGATCGGATTGTAATGTTGCTTGCAGGAGAAATAAATATTAGAGAGGTAACTCTATTTCCTTTAAATCAAAATGCTCAAGATTTGTTGATGGGGGCACCTTCAGAAGTTGATGACAAACAATTAAAAGAATTAAATATAAGAATAGAAGAAAATATTAACTCTTAGTCTTCAAATTAATTCTGATATCACTTAAATCAACTAATTTATCTTCATAATTACTTCTCACAAATCCTTTTGAAGTAATATTTTTAACTATTTTCAGGAATTTATCTTCACTTGAACTTGTGTCTATTTCTTTTGTACTCACAATTGACGGTGTATGAGCCATTTCTTCCTTCCCTAAATAAGAGATAGCAAGCTCTCTAAAAACGTAATCTAAAATTGAAGTAGCACTTAAAATTCTATCGTTGCCAATCACCTTACCAGAAGGTTCAAATTTTGTTTCTACAAATGCATCAACGTATTCTTCTAAAGGAACGCCATATTGCAAGCCTAATGAAATAGCTATAGCAAAATTATTCATTAACGCTTTTACAAGCTCACCTTCTTTATTTGTATCTATAAATATTTCGCCGATTTTTCCATCATCATATTCTCCTGTGTGAAGATAGATTTTGTGTTCTCCAATCGAAGCTTTTTGAATGTATCCTTTTCGTCTATCAGGCATTTTAAACCTTGCACTGGAGCTATTTTTAATCTTTGAATGGTCTTCTACAATTTCTGTAAATTGCTTGTTTTTATTTACAATTTCTTTGTCAACCAATTCATTTAAAGAATTGAATTTTTTAGAAGTCTTTTCATTAGATGAAGTTTTATCTCCAAATTTCTTAGTTTTTCTATTATTTAATCTAACGTCAATAACCTCCACCTCGCCATCGTTTCTACCATCAATTTTATTTAGTTCAGTCTCGTTCAGCTCATCAAGAGTATGAACTGTCTTAAAGGTGCACGTATAATAAGTTTCAACTATAAATTTTTTCATTTTTTATGTAAGGAATCAGTAATTGAAAATATATAGCAAATACAGTAAGTGTCTAGAAGTAAATATACACTCATTAAGTGTGTAAATATTAATATGATAAATATAAAACAAATTTTTACTTGGTGGCACAAACAAACTTTTGGAACTTTTCTAAAAACTATATTTTTTGGAAAGCTTGTTGGTCAAGACTCTTTTGGAAATAAATACTACGAAAATAAAAAAAATGAAAGATGGGTAGTATATAAAGATATTATCGAAGCTTCAAAAATTACTTCTGAATGGTTCTTGTGGATGCATCACACTGTTGTAGAAGCGCCAAAGAATCAAAGTAAAAAAGAATTATATCTATGGCAAAAACCCCATCTTGAGAATCAAACAGGCACTTCAAATGCATACAGACCCAATCAAATCTCTAAAAACAATATTAAAAAAAAATATGAGATTTGGAAGATTTAATAAATTTCTTCTTATAATCTTTTTAACTTTTTTTACATCCCTTAGTTTTAGTGAGGAAAAAATAATTTCGGTTCCTTTAATTAATCTAGATAATTTAGAACCAAGTTTTGAAGAAGAAAATTCTGAAAATAATCTTTTATTAAATGATGAAAAAATTGTTTTTAAAAAAAAAGAAATTAAAAAAGATGAGGACAAAAAAACAAAAGTAAATATTGTTGCGTTAGACAAAATCACAGCAAAAACATTAGATTTTACCATACGATTGGGAGAAGTTAAAAAATTTGGTATGTTGGAGATAAAAGCTTTACAATGCGGAAACGTAGAATCGCAAACAGAGCCTGGGCAGGCTGCTTACATACAAGTTAAAGATTTATCAGATAATAATAGTAAGCAAGTATTTGTGTTTAATGGTTGGACTTTTTCTTCAAGCACTACAATTAGACCTTTAGATCACCCTATATATGATTTTTGGTTAGTAAGTTGTGAGAATGTTTAAATAATTTTTTCTTTAGAAAGCCAATTGGTGTCAAAATCAGAATTAATAAACTTTTCATGAGAAATTAATTTTTTATGCAGATCGACTGTTGTGTCTATTCCTTCAATTACAAATTCATTTAATGATCTATTCATTCTCTGAATAGCTTCTTGCCTATTCCTACCATGGCAAATAAGTTTAGCTATTAAGCTGTCGTAGTAAGGCGTTATTTTGCATCCTTGAAAAATAGCCCCATCTACCCGCGTTCTGAATCCTGAAGGCAAATGACATACCGATATAGTTCCAGGACTTGGTTGAAAATCTCTCGAAGGGTCTTCAGCGTTTATTCTACACTCAATTGCATGTCCTCTTGGAATTATATCGCTTTGCTCTAAAGCTGTATTTCCAGTAAAGGCAATCCACAATTGTTCTTTTATAATGTCTATTCCAGTTACCACCTCAGTAACTGGGTGCTCAACTTGAATTCTAGTATTCATTTCTAGAAAATAAAATTTTTTATTCTCATAAATATACTCGATGGTACCAGCGCCTTCGTATCCAATTTTTTCCACCATACCAACGGTACTTTTAAGTAATTTATCTCTAATTTCTTCTGTTAAAACTGGACTTGGAGTTTCTTCAATTAGTTTCTGATGTCGTCTTTGCACAGAACAGTCTCTTTCTTGCAAATGAATAGTTCTATTTTTCCCAGACAAAACTTGAACCTCAATATGTCTAGGATGTTTAAAATATTTTTCAATATAAATTTCATCATTACCAAAATATTTTTTAGCTTCAGATTTTGCTGTTAAAAAAAGATTTTCAAGTTCAGATTCTTTTTCAACAATCTTCATCCCTTTACCACCACCACCTCCAGCAGCTTTAATTAAAATTGGGTATCCTATTTTTGAACAAACTTTTTTTGCTTCATCAAATGATTTTACACCTCCATCAGATCCTTCAATTACCGGAAGCCCATGTTTTTTTGCAATTTTTTTTGCTTCTATTTTATCACCCATCTGTCTGATTAATTCTGCACTAGGCCCAATAAACTTAATTCCATGTTTTCTAACTACTTCAGCAAATTTTGCATTTTCTGATAAGAAACCATAACCTGGGTGAATAGCCTCAGCCCCGGTTAAATCTGCAGCTGACATTATAGCAGCTATATTTAGATAACTATTTTGTGGTTGATGGGAACCTATACAAACACTTTCATCAGCTAATCTTACATGCATTGATTCTGCGTCAACATCGGAATGGACAGCAACGGTAGATATACCCCATTCTTTACAAGCTCTTATCACCCTAACAGCAATCTCACCTCTGTTAGCGATTAAAACTTTTTTAAACATTAATTTATTTTAAAACAATTAAAGTTTGACCAAACTCAACCGCCTGACCATCTTTAACCAATATGCTTTTTACTATTCCTTCACTTGTTGAAGGCACATGATTCATTGTTTTCATAGCTTCAACAATCATTATAGTCTGGCCTTTTTTAATCTTATCTCCAATTTGAACAAATTGTTTTGTACCAGGTTCTAATGCTAAATAAGCTGTACCAATAATCGGCGACTTAACTCTAATTCCTTCTTCAGAATTATCTAAAACAGCTTTGTTATTAGAAATTACCGTGTCAGCAATTTTAGTTGTAATAGAATTTTTTGGAGCTTTAGAAACTTTGATTTTAGTTTCCCCAATTTGATATTCCAATTCTGTTAATTTAAATTCATCTAAATTATCAACTAATTCTTTAATGAGTTTTTTATCTATTTTCATTTTTTATAATTTCTTTTAAACCTTGTAATGCTAAAGTATAACCCTGAGGACCAAATCCACATATAATACTTTGAGCAATATTACTTATAAAAGATTTATGCCTGAAATCTTCTCTATTGTAAATATTAGTAATATGAAGCTCCACAATAGGTATACTTAGAACAGCCAGCGCATCTCTAATAGACACAGATGTGTGAGTATAACCTGCAGCATTGATGATCACACCATCAAATTTTTTTCGTGATTGCTGAATAAAATCTACAATTTTCCCCTCAATGTTTGATTGTTTAAAAGTAAGTAAAATATCTTTCTTTTTTGCAAAATCTTTACATTTTTTTTCTATTTGTTTTAGAGTTGTGTTTCCATATTTGTCTTTCTCTCTTTCTCCTAAAAGATTAAGATTTGGGCCATTAATGATAATAATTTTATGCTTCATTTTATAAAAAGTGAGTATATTAGATATATTAAATATGGGAAAAATACAATTAAATGGCAAACAATTTGACTTAAATAAAAAGTATTCGTTATTTAGTTTATTAAAAAAATTTAAAATTAATGAAAAAAAAGTTGCTGTTGAGCTTAATGGAAAAATTGTAAACAAGGATAAGTTTAATTCAGTTTATATAAAAAATAAAGACAAGCTAGAAGTAGTTCACTTCATTGGCGGTGGTTGATTTTATGAAAAAAGATAATTTAAAAATATCCGGTCAACTTTTAAAATCAAGATTGATAGTAGGAACTGGAAAGTATAAAAATTTCAAAGAAACAGCTTTAGCAATTAAAGCCTCTGGTGCTGATATGGTAACAGTAGCAGTTAGAAGAATAAATATTTTAGATAAAAAAAAACCAATTTTAACAGACTATTTAAATCCAAAAGAAATTAAATATTTACCAAATACAGCTGGCTGTTTTAACGCGGAAGAATCTTTGAGAACATTAAGACTAGCGAGAGAAATGGGTGGATGGAAAATGGTTAAACTAGAAGTTTTAGGTGATAAAAAAACTTTGTACCCAAATATGGTTGAAACTTTAAAAGCAACGAAAGTACTAGTTGAAGAAGGTTTTAAAGTATTAGCTTATTGTTCGGATGATCCAATCTTAACTAAAAAGCTAGAAGAACTTGGCGCCTCTGCTATTATGCCTTTAGCTTCCCCAATAGGATCCGGACAGGGCATACAAAACAAAATTAATTTATCTATAATAATAAAAAATTCTAAAGTTCCAGTTATAGTAGATGCTGGGATTGGAACCCCTTCTGACGCAACTATAGCTATGGAGATGGGTTGTGAGGGTGTGTTAGTTAACAGTGCAATTGCACTAGCAAATAAACCTATATTGATGGCTGAAGCTTTTAAAAACGCAGTTATCTCAGGAAGGCATTCTTTTTTAGCCGGCAGAATGCAAAAGAAATTTTACGCTAGAGCTAGCACGTCTTCAAAAGGATTGATTTAAGCAGCTTTTTTTTTTCGCCGAACCCATAAAGTTCTTGGACTTTTTTTGTTTTTCTTTATTTTTTCTTTTTTTAAACTCTTTTTTTTTATTTTATCTTTTGTATCTTTTGTATCTTTTGGTTTTTTTGTATCTTTTGGTTTTTTTTTAGTTTTTTCAAATTTATCTTCATCTACAGCCTCTATCAAACCTTCAATTTTACTTAAATTTTCGACTTTATTTAATAATTTTTTATTTTTATCTATTAAACTTATACTGTACTCAGGAATAATAAGTTGCGGCCCTGCAAAAAAATTAATTTTAATTTTAAATTTTTCCTCGAAATATTTAATTTCTTTTTTTAAAATTTTTTCAATATAAAGCTTTGCTTTTTCTGGAATTTGCACGTTAACTATTTTTGTTTTGCTTGTAAATGAAAGCATTTCCGATTTTTTGACCACCTTTAAAGCAAAAGACTCGAGTGACAAGTTTGTTTCCCACTTAACCGAACCTTCTCTAAGTCTTTGTCTAGTCATCTCAAGAAGACCAAAACTGCTTATCTTTCCAACTTGTATTCTAGCTCTATCTTTTCTTATAATTTCGCGCATTTTTTTCTCTACCTGTCTTCTATTGAAGAAGTTCATCATGTCTATAAAATCAATAACAATAAGACCCGATAAATCTCTAAGTTTTATTTGTTTTGCAATTTCTACTGCCGCCTCTAAATTTGTATTTAAAGCTGTTTTTTCTATATTCGAAGCTTTAATTGATTGACCGGAGTTAATATCTATCGCCACAAGAGCTTCAGTTGGGTTCACAACTAAATAACCGCCTGATTTTAATTTTACAACTGGATCAAAAATGTTATTTAATTCTTTTTCAATGCCAGATTCATGAAATAAAGGAATTTTTCCTTTATGTTTTTTTAAATTTTTTGCTTTTTTTGGAATTAATTCTTTAATAAATAATTTCGCTTTTTTATAACCATCATCACCGTCAATATAAACATTCAAAGTATCGTTATCATAAATATCTCTTAAAGCTCTTTTTATTATATCACCTTCTTCATAGATTAAAGATGGTGAGTTTGAATCTAATGCTTTAATTTTCACTTGATCCCAAGTTTTAAGTGTATTCTGAAAATCTTTTTCAATTTCATTTTTAGTTTTGTTTGCTCCAGCGGTCCTAACTATAACCCCCATACTTCTTGGGATTTCTATTTCATTTAAAATACTTTTTATTTTAGATCTGTCTGCTGAGTTAAATATTTTTCTAGAAATTCCGCCACCCTTTGCTGTATTTGGCATTAAAACCATGTATTTACCTGCTAAAGAAATAAAAGTTGTTAGAGCGGCACCTTTGTTACCTCTTTCTTCTTTACCAACTTGTACCAGAATGATTTGGCCAGGTTTTATTACCTCTTGAATTTTATATCTTTTTATTCCGTAGGAATTTTTTAGTTTTTCTCTAATATTGGAAGGCTGTTGTTTTTCGGCTTCCTCAACAAGCTGTTCATCAGAACCGTTTACTTCTTTTTCTTGGTTTAATTCTAAATTTTCATCCGAGGTAGCCTTGTTTGTTTCAGCTTCAGTTTGTTCATTATCACTATTTAACTCAGGTTCATTATTAAGCTCTTCTCTTATTTTTTCTTCTACCTCTTTTAATTTTTCTTTATCCTCCGTAGGTATTTGATAATAGTCGGACTGAATATCATTAAATGCTAAAAAGCCTTGTTTAACCCTGCCAAAATTAACAAAAGCAGCCTGTAGAGATGGCTCCACTCTACTTACAGTACCCAAATAGATATTGCTCTTAAAATTTAATTTATTCTTATCTTCGTATTCGTATTCTTCAATGCCATTATCTGACTTAAGAACAACTCTAGTTTCGTCTGGATGAGACGCATCAATATATAAATTTTTTTCCATTTTAAATGAATTCCTTTAGTGATTAAAATTAATGAATTTTGTTTGAAATTTTTCATTCTTAACTATACAAAATTTTTAAAATATTTACACTAAATATCAGCTTCAAGATTCGCCTTAAGATAGCCAAAATTTAAGCTTTATCTGCATAAAATATGTTTAATCATTTTAATTTTTTTCTTAAGTCAATTATCGTCTTATTTTTAACATCATTATTGTTGTTATTTTCAGCTTTATGGTATTTTTCTTCAGGGCTTCCAGACTACAAAAAACTAGAAAGTTATGAGCCTCCAATATCAAGTAGAGTCTATGCAAATGATGGAAGTTTAGTTGCCGAATACGCTATAGAAAAAAGATTATTTATACCTTTTGAATCAGTACCAAAGATTGTTGTAAATGCATTTTTATCCGCTGAAGACAAAAATTTTTTTGATCATTCTGGCATTGATCCCAAGGGTATACTTCGTGCAGTAATTAATAATTTTAACAATATAATTAACAACAAAAGACTTGAAGGCGCCTCAACAATAACGCAGCAAGTTGCAAAAAATTTTTTACTAACTAACGAAGTATCTTTAAAAAGAAAAATTAAAGAAGCGATATTAGCTTTTAGGATTGAAAAAGCGTTTACAAAAGAAAAAATTCTAGAACTTTATTTAAATCAGATTTATTTAGGAGAGGGAACATATGGTATTGCCGCTGCCAGTCTTGAGTATTTTGACAAGTCAGTAAAAGAACTTGATTATTCTGAGGCAGCTTTATTAGCTGCTTTACCTAAAGCTCCAAGTAAATATAATCCTTTCAGGTATTATAACGAAGCTAAGCTAAGAAGAAATTTAGTCTTACAAAATTTAAATGAAAATAATTACATAAACAAAACAGAGTTAAAAAAATTTACACAAGAAGAAATAAAATTAAAAAAAAGAAAGATAAAACTTCTTCAAGAGTCAAATTATTATACCGAAGAAATAAGAAGAAATATTAAGGATAAGTATGGTTTTGACCAACTGTATGCCGAAGGTCTTTCGATTAAATCTACAATGGATGTTAATTATCAAATTTATGCCTTAGACGCTTTAAGATTAGGAATAGAAGATTACGACAGAAGACATGGCTGGAGAGGTGCGATCTTAAATACCAAAAAAGAAAATAGTTGGGAGGAAAAAATAAAAGCTATTAATTTGGATAAAAGTTTAAATTGGGAGGTTAGTGAAATATTAGAAATAAATGATTCTGGTTTAAAGTTTAAAATTTTAGATAGTAATGAAGAAGGTTTTATTGGAGTTAATAATTTAAAGTGGGCGATAAGAAAGTCAATTAATGACTCCTTTAGTATAAACGATGTTGTTTTTATCAAGCAAAACAAAAATGGAAATTGGGAATTAAAACAATACCCGAAAGCAAACGGAGCAATTATTGTATTAGATCCTTTTAACGGAAAAGTTAAAGCGCTGGTAGGAGGATTTAGTTTTGAAACTAGTGAATTTAATAGAGCAACTCAAGCAAAGAGACAACCAGGTTCTGCTTATAAACCTTTTGTTTATGCCGCAGCTTTAGAGAATAATTTTTCACCAAATTCGATTATTCTAGACGCTCCATTTACCGCCAAACAAGGCTTTGGTTTAAAGAACTGGAAGCCAGAAAATTATGGAAAAAAATTTTATGGGCCCAGCACACTAAGAAAAGGAATTGAGTACTCAAGAAATTTAATGACTGTTAGAATTGCTCAGGAATTGGGTTTAAACAAGATAATAGAATTATCTAGCAAACTAGATATCTACGATGATACGCCAGAACTTTTATCAGTTTCACTTGGTTCTGCAGAAACAACTCTTTTACAAATTACAAATGCCTATGCAACTTTTATAAACGGAGGAAAAAAAGTCAGTCCAGTTTTAATTGAAAGAATACAAGACAGAAGAGGAAAAACAATTTTTAATTCCGATAATAGAGAGTGTGTTGGTTGTGATAAGTTTTCAGAGTCAGAAAAATCCATTCCTTTCATTCGAGATAATTTTAAACAAGTGATAAGCAAAGAAACCGCCTATCAAATATTATCAATGTTGGAGGGAACGGTTCAAAGAGGGACTGGAAAAAATCTTAGAGATCTTAATGTACCTTTAGCAGGCAAAACCGGCACAACGAATGACAATTATGATGCATGGTTTATTGGACTTACATCAAATTTAGTTGTCGGAGTTTATGTTGGTTTCGACGAGCCAAAATCACTAGGTAAATTTGAAACAGGAGCAAAAGCAGCGTTACCTATCTTTAAAAATTTTATCAAACAAGCGTTATATAAGGAAGATTTTAAACCTTTTAGCGCCCCCGAAGAAATTTTATTTGCATCAATTAATTACAACACAGGCCAAAAAGACACCCCTAGCAATCCCGGTGCAATTTTAGAGGCATTTAAGCTTAGCGATATAAACAGATTAAAAAATAATAATTTAAATAGAAATTGGAATTATGATAGTTTAATTAAGTTTAGACAATTTTATTAATGGAACAAATAGATAATCAAATTATATTAGCTGAAAAAAGCCTAGCAAATATAAGGGGGTATCTTTGAAACTAACCAAATTCAATCAAAATTAAATAAAATAAATTTAGATATTTCCAAAAAGGACTTTTGGAAAGACAACAACAAAGCAAAAAAAGTTGTTAAAGAAAAAAAATACTTCGATTCACTTATAGAATTGTTTAAAGAATCTAAAAATGAATTAGACAATCTTAAAGATATATATCAATTAGCCAAAGAAGAGTCAGACAATGAAATACTTGCCGACTGCACCGCTAAGATTAAATTAGTACTAAAAAAAATAAAAAAAAATGAAGTAGGATGCTTCTTGTCGGGAGAAAATGATTCGCTAGATATTTATTTAGAGATACACGCAGGAGCTGGTGGTACAGAAAGTCAAGATTGGGCCGAGATGCTAAGAAGAATGTACTTGAAATGGTTTGATAAAAAATCTTTTAAATGTGAAATTATAAGTGAACACAAAGGAGATGAGGCTGGAATAAAATCTTCTATAATGAAAGTAACAGGAGAATTTCTTTATGGGTTGATGAAAAGAGAATCTGGAGTTCATAGGCTAGTAAGAATATCTCCGTTTGATAGCGGTGCCAGAAGACACACGAGTTTCGCAAGTGTGTGGGTTTACCCATCTATTGATGAAAATATAGATATCAATATAGATGAAAAAGATTTACGAATTGACACATACAGATCTAGCGGTGCAGGCGGACAACATGTTAATGTTACTGATAGTGCGGTTAGGATTACACACCTTCCAACAAAAATAGTTGTACAGTGTCAGAACCAAAGATCTCAACATAAAAATAAAGAAACTTGTTATAAAATGCTTAAAGCAAGATTGTATGAATATAAATTACAAAAGAGAGAAGAGGAAGAACAAAAAAACATGGATTCTAAAACAGACATTGGATGGGGGCATCAAATTCGATCATACGTCTTGCAGCCATATCAACTAGTGAAAGATTTAAGGTCAAAAATTGAAAGCACTAATCCAGAAGATATTTTAAATGGAAATTTAGATGATTTTGTAGAAGGAAATTTAAAAATTCATTAATGAAAATTTTTTTGTACAACCTTTTGTTGTTATTTATAGCTTTATTGATTGGAGGTACATTTTATTTATCATTAATAGGCTTAGAAACTTCAAAGTTTAACAATATTATAGCCCAAGAAATAAAAAAAAAAGATCCTTTACTGGTAGTCAAATTAAAAAAAATTCAAATAAAATTTGATATAAAAAAATTTCAAATTTATTTATCAACTTACAATCCTTTAGTTAACTATCAAAACATAAACATACCTATTAAAGAAATAAATATTTACTCAAAGATTATACCTTTGATTAAATCTAAAATAGAAATTAATCAGATCAACTTTCTTATAGAGAATTTTGATATAAATAAAATTCAAACAGCCGCATCAAGAATTAAACCTTCTAATTTGAAGACTTATTTGCTAAATAATTTAAAAAAAGGCGATGTAACAAGTTTTTTTGGACATATTGGTTTTGACAATAACTACAAAATAACCGATTACAAATTTAACGGTAATGTTGAAAAAGTAAATTTACAATTTAGAGATTCACATATAATTGAAGATTTAAAACTAAATTTTGTTGCAGATAAAAATTTAGTTTTGCTGAACTCTATTAGCGCCAATTATAAAAATCTTAAAATCACAAATGGATCTATTGAAGTTGAAAACAAGGAAGAAATTTTCATAAAAGGTAAACTTGATTCAGAACTTGCTTTTAATGAAAAAGATATTTTTAATTTCACAAAAGATAGTTTTTTTGAAGAAAATAAATTAAATGGAAAAGGCAACCTTGTTCACGATTTTAATTTTAATCTAGACTCTAGTTATAAACTAACAACATACAATTATGCCATAAGTGGTAATATTGAAGATTCTCAAATTAATTTAAAAAAAAATTTAAAAAGTCAGTTTTTAGAAAAATCAATAAAAAATATTTTATTTAGCAACACAAAAATTGAAGCTAAGATAAATAATCAAAATAAAAACACACTTTATTTGGAAGGTCTCTACAGTACAAAAGATAATAATTTTAAAAAATTTAAAATTGATGGAGTGCTGAATAAAGATGCTCAAAAATATAATGTAGACTTAGATTTGCAGGAGAGTATTTTAATTAAGTTTCTAAATTTTAAATCAAACAAAAAAATCAATGCCAATATTAAAAGTGAGTTTAGAATAGATGACAAAAATATTAATTTTAAATCAATAATTTTTAATGACACAAATAATTTAATTACAATTAATGGATTATTACTTAACTCAAGATATGAGATTAAAAATCTATCTAATATAACTGTAGTTACTTATAAAGATAAAAAAGAAAATAATAATTTTAAAATTAATATAAAAGATAAAATTATTATAGGGGGCAAACAATTTGACTCAACTAATCTTTTAAAATTATTAAATTCTAAGAGTGATAAAAATATTTTAAAAAATTTTACAAAAGAAATTGAAATAAACTTACAAAACATCATTACTAAATCTAATATTTCTATAAATAATTTTAGATTAATTGGAAATATTGAAAAAGGTAAATTCAGTAAACTAAGTGCTAAAAGTGAGTTTTCTGAAGAAAAGTTTTTAGATATTTCTTTAAAGAAAGATTCTACCAACAGGAAGATCTTAGAAATTTATTCTGATATTCCTAAGGCATTATTAACTGATTATAAATTTTTTGAGGGTATTAAAGAAGGCAAATTATTTTATAACTCAGTAATAGATGGAGATATTTCTGTTTCAAAATTAACGATTGAAAATTTTAAGTTAATCAAAGCACCAGCATTTGCTACTTTATTAACGTTAGCAGATTTAGGTGGAGTTGCAGATATTCTTAAGGGAGAAGGTATCAGTTTTGATATTTTAGAAATTTCACTAAAAGAAAATAAAGATACAACCACAATTGAAGAAATTTTAGCTTTAGGCTCGAGTATTTCTGTAATTATGAAAGGGTATACTGAAAAAAAAACAGGTTTAGTTAGTCTGAACGGAACACTTGTGCCCGCTAAAACTTTAAATAGTTTGGTTTCAAAGATACCAATAGTTGGAAATATACTGGTCGGTGAAAAAGTAGGCGAGGGGGTTTTTGGCTTTAGTTTTAAAATAAAGGGATTGCCTGGTAGTGTTAAGACAACAGTTAATCCTGTTAAAACTTTAACACCTCGTTTTATCACTAGAGCTTTAGAAAAAATGAGGAAAAATTAGTTAATTTTTACTAAAAAATGCCTTTTTTTACCATGAGATATTTTTAAATAGTTATTGTTTATAAAATCATCAATAGAAATAATTTTTTTTTCATCATGGATTATTTTATCATTTATTTTTATTCCTTTTTCATTAATCGCTCGTCTAGCCTCACTCCTTGATTTAAAAATTTTTTCGTTAGCCAATAAATCAAGAATTTGCACACCATTATTAAGTTTGTTTTTTTTCAATATAATTTCTGGTAAACTTTTCCCAACACCACCTTCTTCAAAAGTTTCTCTAGCAGTTTTTTCTGCTTCTTTAGCATTTTTTTCACCATGAAGAATTTTAGTAGCTTCATTTGCAAGAAAAATTTTAAGATTATTTATATTTTTTTCACTTTTAATGATGTTTTCTAAATCTTGTATTTCTATTTCAGTAAAATATTTTAAAAATTTTTTTACGTCAGCATCATTTGTGTTTCTCCAAAATTGCCAATATTCATATGGTGATAATAATTCTTCATCTAACCATATAGCACCACTTTCGGTTTTTCCCATTTTAGCACCAGAAGAGAGAGTTATTAGTGGAGTCGTCAATCCAAAAGATTCCTTTTGACTTAATTTTCTTATTAATTCAACGCCATTAATAATATTACCCCACTGATCAGAACCACCTACTTGTAAAATACAATCATTTTTTTCATTAAGTTTATAAAAATCGTAAGCTTGTAAAATCATATAATTAAATTCCATGTAACTAAGTGACTGTTCTCTTTCCAGTCTGAGTTTAACACTATCAAAACTTAACATTTTATTTATCGTAAAATGTTTTCCAACATCTCTTAAGAATTCAATATAATTTAATTTTTTAAGCCACTCTGCATTGTTGACAAAGATTGGCATAGTTTTTTTATTTTTAAAATCTAAAAGTTTCTCAAAAATTTTTTTTATCTTTTTAATATTATTTTCGATAGATTTTTCATCTAAGATCTTTCTCGTGGTGTCTTTTCCCGAAGGATCACCGATAAGTGTGGTTCCACCACCAAGTAAAACAATCGGTTGATGACCGTTTTTTTGTAAAAGTCGCAAACACATAATTTGTAAAAGACTCCCAACATGTAGACTGGAAGCAGTGCAGTCGAAACCTATGTAAGCTTTAATTGATTTACTTTTTATTAAATCATTTAATTTGTTAAGATCTGTACACTGATGAAAAAAGCCTCTTGCGGTAATTTCATCTATAAAGTTTTGTTTCATAGTTTGTTTGATTTAATATAACTTTTACACAATAATAATAATAAATTAAATAACTATTAAAATAAATGATTACATCAATTGGGTTAATGAGCGGAACATCATGTGACGGAATAGACTCTTCAATCATAGAATCAGATGGCGAAAAAAAAGTAAATTTTATAGGAGATTTTTTTTATCCATATAGTGAGCAAACAAAAGATAAAATTAGACAATTAAAAGATAAAATAAATTTAATTAAAGATCTTGAAACAAATAAAATTCAACTAAAGATCTTAGAAAAAGAAATAACATTATTTCACGCTGAATGCTTTAATTTACTGATTAATGAGACCAAACTAGATTCAAAAAAAATTGAATTAATTGGTTTTCATGGCCAGACTATTTTTCATAGTTTTAAGGACAAAAAAACTTTGCAGCTAGGAGATGCAAATTTATTATCACAATTAACAAACAAGAATGTGATTTATAATTTTCGAGAAAAAGATATACTTAATGGCGGACAAGGAGCACCTTTAACTCCAATATTTCACAAAGTTATTAAAGATAAATTAACATCAGAGAATCCTTTGGTTTTTATAAATATAGGAGGGATTGCAAATATAACATTTATAGATGATGAAAAAATTTTTAGTTTTGACTCTGGACCCGGAAATTTTTTAATAGATAAATTTTTACAGTTTAAAACCAAAAATAAATTTCAATTTGATAATGGGGGTAAGATTGCTTTTAGCGGAGTAATAGATAAAAATATTTTACAAAGTTATTTAGAAGATCCTTATTTTTCTACAAATCCGCCTAAATCTTTAGATGTAAATGATTTTAGCTTAACACCAATAAGAACCCTCAATTTAGAAAATGCTATAGCAACTTTGACAGAACTTACAGCGCTTACAATATGTAATTCACTTAATTTTTTTCAAACACGACCAAAAAAAATAATTTTATCTGGAGGTGGAAGAAAAAATAAATTTATATCAGAGAGCATAAAAAAATTGAGCAATATACCAGTTGTTGCTATTGATGATTATAAAATTAATGGTGATTTCATAGAATCTCAAGCTTTTGCTTATTTAGCAATAAGATCTTTTTTAAAAAAACCTATTTCTTTTCCAGGCACAACAGGAGTTAAAGAACCCATAACGGGTGGGAGTTTAGTAGAGGTTAAATAAGAGCAGTTTTTTCTTTAATATATTTTTCTATTTCTTTGGCTAGTTCCTGTTCTTTATTTTTAAAAAAATGATTAGCATTTTTGATTTTAGTAAAGATAACCTCAATCCCTTTTTGATTTTTAATTCTTCTATCAAGTTCATCAATACTTTCTTTAGTAACAAGTTCATCTCCATCGCTATAAAGAACTTGTCCAGAAGTTGGGCACGGTGCTAAAAAAGAAAAATCATAAACATTTGGCTGAGGTGAAATAGCTACGAAATTATTTACTTCAGGTCTTCGCATAATTAACTGCATGCAGATTAATGCTCCAAATGAAAATCCAGAAACCCAACATTGACTGTAGTCTAAATTCTCTCTTTCAATCCAATCTAACGCAGCAGCTGCATCAGAAAGTTCACCTTGTCCATTATCAAACACTCCGTCACTTTTTCCAACACCTCTAAAATTTATTTTTATTACTGAAAATCCATTTTCCAAAAAGATATTATATGTAGTTTGAACAATTTTATTATTCATTGTTCCGCCATATTGAGGGTGTGGTTGAAGCACTATTGCAACCGGAGAACCAAATTTAGGATTTTTATAATATTTACCTTCGAGTCTTCCTGCCGGTCCTGGTATAAAAATTTCAGTGCTTTTAGGTTTCATTAATTAGTAATGATTATTAGTTTTAAGAAAAAAATAGATGTATAGCATGTTTTAATAGCGACATTTTAATTTATTATTATACTTGACTATTTTACTAGGAATAAGCTAATTAACTAATAAAACAAAGGATTTTAATGAAACTATCTACAAAAGGGCGTTATGCGGTTATGGCTATGGCTGATCTAGCTACCATTAAAGATTTAAAGCCAGTGAGCTTGAAAGAAATTGCCGTTAGACAAAACATATCACTTTCTTATTTAGAACAATTATTTCTAAAACTAAAAAATAATAACTTAGTTAAAAGTGTTAGAGGGCCACAAGGAGGATACGTACTAGAAAAAAAAGCTAAGGACATAAAAATTTCAAGTATTATTTTTGCTGTCAATGAAGAAGTCAAGACACTTAGTTGTAAAAAAGATTCAAAAAAAGGCTGTGGCGGCAGATCAGCAAAATGCATAACACACAATCTTTGGGATGATTTAGAGAAACATATTAATAATTTTTTTGAAAGCAAAAATCTTAACGATCTAGTTCCAAATCAAGAAAATACCTTTTAAAAAAAAATAAAAAAGAAAAAGAGTAATGAAAAATCAAGATTTAAATATTAATCAAGAGTACAAATATGGTTTCACAACTGATATTGAAAGTATTAGAGCGCCCAAAGGACTCAACGAAGACACCATAAAATTTATTTCGAATATAAAAAAAGAACCTAAGTGGATGCTAGATTGGAGGTTAAAAGCGTTTAATAGATTGCAAAGTTTAAAAGAACCTAATTGGCAAAAACCAAAATATCCTAAAATTAATTATCAAGATTTATATTATTATTCTGCACCAAAAAGTGCGTCTGAAAAACCTAAAAGTTTAGACGAAATTGACCCTAAAATTTTAGAAACTTATAAAAAACTTGGCATACCTTTGGTCGAACAACAAAGATTGAATGGTATAGCCGTTGATGCAGTGTTTGACTCAGTTTCTGTTGCTACTACATTTAAAGAAGAACTAACAAAAAAAGGAATAATATTTTGTTCTATATCTGAGGCAATACAAAAACATCCAGATTTAGTAAAAAAATATTTAGGATCTGTTATTCCTTTGAGTGACCACTACTTTGCAACATTAAATTCTGCAGTTTTTACTGATGGCTCTTTTGTCTATATTCCTCCAAATACTAGATGTCCAATGGAACTATCTACATATTTTAGAATAAACGCGTCTGAGACAGGACAATTCGAAAGAACATTAATCATTGCAGATAAAGGAAGTTATGTAAGCTATTTAGAAGGATGCACAGCTCCAATGAGAGATGAAAATCAGCTTCATGCAGCTAACGTTGAATTGATCGCTTTAGATGATGCAGAGATTAAATATTCTACAGTGCAAAATTGGTATCCAGGAGATAAGAATGGTGTTGGAGGAATATATAATTTTGTAACTAAACGAGGCGCCTGCAGAGGAAAAAATTCTAAAATATCTTGGACACAAGTAGAAACAGGTTCAGCAATTACATGGAAATACCCAAGCTGTATCTTGCAAGGTGATAATTCAGTTGGTGAATTCTACTCTATAGCCATTACTAATAATTTCCAAAAAGCAGACACAGGAACCAAAATGATCCACCTGGGAAAGAATACAAAAAGCAAAATAATTTCTAAAGGTATTTCAGCTGGAAACGCTGATAATACATATAGAGGACTAGTTGATATTAACAAAAAAGCAACCAACTCAAGAAATTATACTCAATGCGACTCTTTATTGATGGGCAATAAATGTGGGGCACACACAGTTCCCTACATAAAGAACAAAAATTCAACATCAACTATAGAGCATGAGGCAACAACCACAAAAATAAATGAAGAACAGCTTTATTATTGTAACCAAAGAGGTCTCGATCAAGAAGAGGCAGTTAGTTTGATTGTAAATGGATTTTGTAAAGAAGTATTACAACAATTACCAATGGAGTTTGCTGTTGAAGCGCAAAAATTAGTAGCTATCAGTTTAGAAGGGAGCGTTGGTTAGTGTTAAAAATTAAAGATTTAAAAGCGACTATTAACGAGAAATTAATTTTAAAAGGCTTAGACTTAGACATTAAACCTGGTGAAGTTCATGCAATTATGGGACCTAACGGTTCAGGGAAAAGCACTTTAGCAAATGTATTGTCGGGAAAAAATGGCTATGAGACCGAAGGTGAAATTTATTTTGATGGCATTAATTTAAATGATCTTAAAATAGAAGAGAGAGCCCAAAAAGGAATTTTTTTAGCATTTCAATACCCTTTAGAAATCCCAGGAGTAAATACTAATAATTTTTTAAAAACTTCTTTAAATTCAGTAAGAAAAGCAAGAGGCCAAAAAGAATTAGACACTTTAACTTTTTTAAAACTAATCAAGGAAAAAGCAAAAGAACTTAACATTGACGAAAAATTTTTATCACGTCAGTTAAACGTAGGATTTTCAGGTGGAGAAAAGAAAAAAAATGAAATTTTACAAATGAAATTATTAGAGCCAAAATTATCGATT
>MDTF01001157.1_pt1 | contig 19546 bp, 25 predicted proteins | sample 811191 | NCBI WGS metagenome assembly MDTF01 (sample SAMN05326649, study PRJNA326480) | marine metagenome | isolation source: seawater | place: Southern Ocean | collected 2011 | reverse complement strand
TTAATTTTTTTTTAAATGCGACAAATGTATTGTACAAATATATAATACAAAAAGATAAAAAACAATAAACATGAAAAGTAATAACAAAAATATTGTAAATTTAAATTTAAAAAGACAAGAGAAAATTTTAGATTTTAACGATTTTCAAAAGCAAAATTTTAAATTTGATATTAATAAATTAAGAGAAGCATATAATCAAATAGTACAAACTAAAAAATTTGAAGATGGTGGCGGTATAGCGCATTTTGGTGCTATTTGTTTAACACGAAAACCTGGAGACCCAGACTCAGTTAAAGGGAGCAAAGCTAGGGGTTTATATTGGACAAAACCTGATAAATCAGGAAAAGAGTTTTCAAGAGATGTAAATATAGATGAGTCCACTTATTCGGAATTTATACCTGATTATGAAAACACTTATTTTAAAGAGGTCTTTGATGTCATTTCATCAAAATTTAAATTAGGTAGAGTAAGAGTATTATTAAAAGAACCCAGATCTACACTAAGTTGGCATAGAGATCCGGAACCAAGATTGCACATACCAATTATAACAAATCCTGGCTGTTTAATGGTGATTGATAATGTTGCCAAACACATGCCTGCAGACGGATCTGTCTGGATTACAAATAATAAAAAATATCACAACGCATTTAATGGCGGAGAAGAAAATAGAATTCACTTAGTTGCGTGTGTTTTAGATTATAAATTTAATTAACTTGAAAATTTTATTCAAAAAAGTTTGCATTGCATCTGATCATGCTGGTTATAGATTAAAAGAAAATATTAAAGAATTTCTTATTAGCGAGAATATTTCAATCTTTGATTTAGGAACAACAAATGAGAACTCTGTAGATTATCCTGATTTTGCTAGAAAACTTTCTAATAGAGTTAAAGTTAATAGAAGTGATGTTGGAATTTTAGTGTGCGGTTCTGGTACGGGGATGGCTATTAGTGCTAATAAAATAAAAGGAATTAGAGCAGCTGTTTGTTATAACGTTAAATCAACAAGATTGTCACGTTTACATAATAATGCTAATATTATCTCTTTAGGTTCGAGACTTACAAAGAAAAATGTTGCCCTGAAATTAGTGTCTATTTTTTTAAAAACTAAATTCGAAAGTGGGAGACATTTACGAAGAGTTAAAAAAATATAAAATATGTCTACAGTTGTAAAATTTAATAAATTTTTAAGTAATTTCTTTAAGCAGAGCTTGCAAGAAGCTGACGCAGAAGTCTTTGACTCTATTAAAAGAGAATTTACAAGGCAACAGAATCATATCGAGCTTATTGCTTCAGAAAATATTGTTTCTAAAGCTGTGCTTGAGGCTCAAGGCTCTGTGTTAACTAATAAATACGCAGAAGGTTACCCGGGTAAAAGATACTACGGTGGTTGTGAACACGTTGACGTTTCAGAAAATTTAGCTATTGAAAGAGCAAAAAAACTATTTGATTGTAACTTTGCTAATGTTCAGCCACACTCAGGTGCTCAGGCAAATGGAGCTGTATATTTAGCTTTAATTAAACCCGGTGATACTATATTGGGAATGAGTTTAAATTCTGGTGGACATCTAACACATGGAGCTAAACCTGCTCAATCTGGAAAATGGTTTAATGCAGTTCACTATGACGTTGATAGACAAACAGGTCTTATTGATTACGAAAGTGTTGAAAAGTTAGCCATTGAAAATAAACCTAAAATAATTATTGCTGGAGGTAGCGCTTATTCAAGAATTATTGATTTTAAAAAATTTAGGAAAATTTGCGATAAAGTAAGTGCTTATCTGCTTGTAGATATGGCCCATTTCTCAGGTCTTGTTGCTGGAGGAGCTTATCCGAATCCCACTAAGTATGCTGATGTTGTAACTTCAACAACTCATAAAGTATTACGAGGTCCTAGAGGCGGAATAATACTTACCAATAAAGAAGAATTGATTAAGAAATTTAATAGCGCAATATTTCCAGGTCTCCAAGGAGGCCCGCTAATGCATGTTATTGCGGCTAAAGCTGTTTGTTTCAAAGAAGCTCTAGACAATGAGTTTAAAATTTATGTAAAAAATGTGATTAATAATGCGAAAACTTTATCAGATAAATTATCAAAAAATGGTTTTAAAATCTTCTCTGGAGGTACAGATACTCATTTAGTGCTTTTAGATTTAAGAGCTTTTAAAGTTACCGGTAAAGATGCTGAAGCATCATTAGGTCGAGCTAATATTACATGTAACAAAAATGGCATCCCCTTTGACACACAAAGCCCAATGATTACCTCGGGCATTAGACTAGGAACTCCTGCGGGTACAACAAGAGGTTTCGGCCCTAGTGAATTTAATTTAATTGGTGATTTAATTACTAAAGTCATAAAAGGTTTAAGTGAAAATAGTTCAAATAACTCTAAAATCGAAAAAGAAGTACAAAAAGATGTGATTGATCTTTGTTCCTCTTTTCCTATATATAGTAATTAAAAACAGATAAATAACTATGCGTTGTCCATTTTGTCGAGAAAAAGATACATCGGTTGTAGACTCAAGAGCAGCTGAAGAAGGCACTGCTGTAAGAAGAAGAAGAGTGTGCACTTGTCACGGAGGAATGAGGTTCACAACTTTTGAAAGAGTTCAGTTTCAAGAACTTACAGTTATTAAAGGCAATGGTAAAAGAGAACCTTTTGACAGAGAAAAAATTTCTAAATCTGTTAGAATAGCAACAAGAAAAAGACCTGTAGACTCTGAAACTATTGAAAACTTCATTTCAAAAATAGTTATGAAAGTAGAGGGACTTGGTGAAAGTGAAGTTCCAACCCCTACGATTGGAAAGTTTATTATGGAAGGTTTATCGTATCTTGATAAAGTTGCCTATGTTCGTTTTGCTTCGGTTTATAAAAATTTTAAAGAAGCAAAAGATTTTGAACAATTCGTAGGTAATTTAGATGAAAACAAATCATAATTTTTTTTTAAACTTAGCATTTAATCTAGCAAAAATAAATTTAGGAAAAACAAAATCCAATCCGTCGGTGGGATGTATTGTTGAAAAAGAAGGCAGCGTAATTTCATCTGGATACACATCAATAGGTGGTAGGCCACACGCAGAATTTAATGCATTAAACAAAAGAATTGATGTAAAAAAATCAAATCTTTACGTAACCATGGAGCCTTGCACTCACTTTGGTTTAACACCACCTTGCACCAGTATAATCAAAAACAAACATATCAAAAATGTATATTTTTCTTTTAACGATGTAGATTTCAGAACTGCAAAAAAATCTACAAAAGTGTTATTACAAAAAAAAATTAAAGTTTATCAATGTAAAAGTAATAATTTTAATGACTTTTATCAAAGTTATTTTATTAATAAAAAAAAAAACCTTCCATTAATAGATGCTAAAATAGCTCTATCCAAAGATTACTATACAATACACAAGAAAAAAAAATGGATTACAAATTCCTTTTCTAGAAATAGAGGTCATTTGATTAGATCGGAATATGATTCTGTAATTTCTACCTCTACATCAATAAATAAAGATAATTCGCTTTTAAATTGCAGGTTAAATGGTTTTAACCAAAATAAACCTGACTTAATAATCATTGATTTAAAACTTAAAATTGAAACTAATTTAGATTTATTTAATTTACCAAGAAAGAGAAAAATTGTTGTAGTTACTTTAATAAAAAAAAATAAAAATATAACTAAACTTAAAAAAAGGGGAGTTAAATTTATTCAAATAACATCACTTAATAATAAAAATGATTTTATATACTTGTTTAGCATTTTAAAAAAAAGGGGCTTTAATAGAATTTTAGTAGAATCTGGTTTGCGATTCTTAAATGAATTGCTTAAAATAAAAATTATTTCAAATTTATACGTATTTAAATCTCCAATTAAATTAGGCAATAATGGATTAAACAATTGTTCAGCTAATTTTATAAAAAAATTAAATTTATTTAAGAGAATTAAAGTTAATTTAAATGAAGACCAGTTATATAAAGTTAAAATTAAATAATGTTCAATGGAATTATACACAACCTGGGAAAAGTTAAATATATAAAAAAAACTAATGATTATTACTATATTGGCATGCAAACTAATCTAGATTTTACAAAAAAAGATATTGGTTCATCTGTTTCTTGCAACGGGGTATGCCTAACCATTATTAAGATTAAAAAAAAAATAATTTATTTTTATATTTCCAGCGAAACGTGTGATAGGTCAAATTTTAAACATTCAAAAATAGACGATATAGTAAATATTGAAAAATCTTTAGTTTATGGACAAAAAATTTCTGGCCATTTTGTGCAGGGGCATGTTGATACAATCGCCTCTATTAATAAAATAATTTTTAAAGGAAAAACATGGTTAATTAAATTTTTACTTAAAGATAAAAAATTATCTAAATTTTTAATTGAAAAAGCCTCTATATCTATTAATGGGGTCTCTTTGACAATTTCAAAAGTTAAAAATCATTTCTTTGAAGTAAACATAATTCCCCATACTTTAAAGTTAACTAATTTAAAAAATTTAAAAGTAAAAAAGACTGTTAACGTAGAGCTAGACATATTTGCAAAGTATATATCAAAGGTTTTAAAATAAATGAATAAAAAAAAATTCTCACCAATTGTAGATATTTTAAAAGATGCTAAAAAAGGTAAAATGATTATTTTAGTTGATGATAAGGATCGTGAAAATGAAGGTGATTTAGTAATACCCGGGTCTAAATGCAATTCTAGAAACATCAATTTTATGGCAAAACATGGCAGAGGTTTAATTTGTTTAGCTTTAACTAAAAATCAAATTGATAAATTGAAATTACCTTTAATGTCTCCAACAAACAAATCTAGAATGCAAACTGCTTTTACAATTTCTATTGAAGCAAAAAAAGGAATTTCAACCGGCATTTCCGCTTATGATCGCGCAAAAACGATTAAGGTTGCTATAGACCCAAAAACTAAAAATAATGATATTGTTTCGCCAGGGCATGTCTTCCCATTGGTTTCTAGACTTGGTGGCGTACTTGAAAGGGCTGGTCACACAGAGGCATCAGTCGATATTTCTAAATTATCCAAATTAAATCCAAGTGCTGTAATATGTGAGGTAATGAACGAAGACGGTAGAATGGCCAGACTTAATGATCTACATAAATTTTCTGAAAAACATCAAATTAAGATAGCCTCTATTGAAGATTTAATTGCTTACAGGTTAAGAAATGAAAAGTTAATAACAAAGATTTCAGATAAAAATTTTAGTTTTAAAAATAGGGATAAGCTCGAATTTTTTGTTTATAAAAATAAATTGAATCAATCAAAAAATTTCGTAATTAAAAAAGGAAAATTTAGTTCAAAAAACTCTATTAGAGTAAGAGTGGTTTCATCAAATTTAAAAACTACAAAATTAATTCTTAAAAATTCAAATATAAAGAAATCTTTAGATTATTTGTCAAAATTTTCGAATTTTCTGTTGATTGTTATTAACTCTCAAAAAACAAATATAAATGAGAAAGTAAATATAACCCTTAGATATTATGGAATAGGAGCTCAAATAATTAAAGATCTAAAAGTTAAAAATATGATACTCGTTACTAGAAAAAGAAAAAAGATCATAGGGCTTGAAGGATTTGGTTTAAAAATAAAAAAACAAGAAATAATTAAATGAAAAAAATATTAATAATTAACGCAAACTACTATGAAAAAATCTCATACTATTTGATTAATGATGCTAAAAAAATATTAATTCAAAATAAAGCTAAATCTAATATTATTAATGTTCCTGGAGTTTTTGAAATACCTACGACTATCAGAAGATATATAAAAAAATACGACGGCTTTGTTGCGCTTGGTTGCGTTATAAAAGGTGAAACACCTCACTTCAATTTAATATGTAAATCAACATTTGATGCAATTATCAAAATATCAATTGATTTTAATAAACCTGTTGGAAATGGAATTATAACTGCATTAAACATGAAACAAGCAAAAGCAAGATGCTCATTAAATATAAATTCATTAAAACTTAATAAAGGGTCAGAGGCTGCTAAAGCAGTAATTTCTGTCTTAAATAATGAGCCAAAAGAAGCTTAAAAACTCATCTCCAAGAGTAAAAATTATCCAAAAAATCTATGGATCTTTAATGAATCCTGACGACACAATCATTTACCCAAAAAACCAATATAAGAAATTTATCAAGGATGTTGTTTCAGGAACTTTGGAGAGGTTAGAGCTTATTGAAGAGACAATTACCAGCAATCTGAAGGAAGATATACGGCTAGAAAAAACTGATAAATTACTCAAAATTATACTATTTGCGGCTGTTTTTGAGCTTTTATTTAAACATAATGTACCAAAAAATGTTGTGATTAGTGAGTATGTCGGCGCATCTGAATTTTTTTTAGAAAGAGCACAAATTAAATATCTGAATGCTATTTTAGACAAAATATCAAAATTAATTAGAAAAACTTAATTAAATTTATATGCATAAGGTGTAAGTTTAGCTTGCCTTTTTTTGATTTATTTGGCATTTATCCGATTATCAAATGATTTATTATTTAGAATTACTATACCTAATCTCATTTACAGGTATTCTTGCCGTAGCATACAGCTATCTTTTATCCGGACAAATTCTTTCTGCAAGTCCTGGAAACGCTAAAATGCAAGAAATTGCTGAAGCAATCCAGATTGGAGCTAAAGCTTATTTAAACCGACAGTATAAAACAATAGCCGTTGTTGGAGTCATTGTATTGGCTATTGTAACTTATTTTTTTAACTATCTAGTTGGTTTAGGTTACTTTATCGGTGCATTTCTCTCTGGTCTAGCTGGTTATATAGGAATGCTAATATCAGTCAAAGCTAACGTAAGAACAGCGGAAGCCTCAAGAAAAAGTTTGCAGGCAGGTTTGACTATAGCTTTTAAATCTGGAGCGATAACTGGATTATTAGTTGCTGGTTTAGCTTTATTATCTATTACAATTTATTATATTATTTTGATAAATTTAAATGTTGATAGCAGAGAAATCATTAATGCTTTAGTGGCTTTAGGATTTGGAGCTTCTTTAATATCTATATTCGCTAGATTGGGCGGTGGTATATTCACCAAAGGCGCTGATGTCGGTGCAGATTTAGTTGGAAAAATTGAAGCTGGTATTCCTGAGGACGACCCAAGGAATCCTGCAGTAATAGCAGACAATGTTGGTGATAACGTTGGTGATTGTGCCGGTATGGCAGCAGATTTATTTGAGACTTACGCGGTAACCATTGTGGCGACAATGGTATTATCTTCAATTTTTTTCCCGACTGCTTATAATCTAATGGTTTACCCTTTGGCAATAGGTGGAGCTTGCATTCTTACTTCAATAATAGGCACGTGGTTTGTAAAATTAGGAAAAAATAAAAATATCATGGGAGCTCTTTATAAAGGCTTTGTTGTAACATCGGTTACATCTCTAATAATTTTATATCCAGTTACGGAATCAATCGTCGGTTTAGATAAAATTTATAGCAATAACGGGAAAGATTTTTCTGGTTTAGATCTTTATATTTGTGGTGTAGTAGGGTTCGTTATAACAGGCTTGTTAATTTGGATTACTGAATATTATACTGGAACTAATTATAGACCTGTTCAATCCGTAGCTAAATCTTCAACTACCGGTCATGGTACAAATGTTATTCAAGGACTTGCGGTTTCAATGGAAGCTACAGCCGTTCCAGCTTTAATAATTGTTTCTGGAATTTTGTATACAAATAATTTAGCTGGCTTATACGGTATAGCTATCGCGGTAACATCTATGCTTGCTTTAACTGGGATGGTTGTTGCTTTAGACGCATACGGACCTGTTACTGACAACGCAGGAGGAATAGCTGAAATGGCAAAACTTCCTAAAAGTGTTAGAAAAACTACTGATGCTTTAGACGCTGTAGGCAACACAACTAAAGCAGTTACGAAAGGCTATGCAATTGGTTCTGCGGGATTAGGTGCTTTAGTTTTATTTGCTGCTTATACTGAAGATATTAAATATTTTTCTACAGTTAAAAATTCACCTTTAGAGGGTGTTAATGTGACTTTTGACTTATCCAATCCATTTGTTGTAGCAGGTTTATTAATTGGCGGGATGTTACCATATCTTTTTGGATCAATGGGGATGCAAGCAGTTGGTAGAGCAGGTAGCGCTGTAGTTATAGAGGTAAGAAGGCAGTTTAAAAAAATACCTGGTATTATGAAGGGAAAAAGAAAACCTGATTACGGAAGATTGGTAGACTTATTAACAAAGGCAGCAATTAAAGAAATGATAATCCCTTCTTTATTACCGGTTTTGTCTCCAATAATTTTATATTTTATCATTCTGCAAATAGGTGGTTTGGAAGCAGCACTTTCCTGTTTAGGCGCAATGTTATTGGGAGTTATAATAACTGGTTTATTTGTTGCTTTATCAATGACAGCTGGAGGCGGTGCTTGGGACAATGCCAAGAAATTTATTGAAGATGGGAATTTCGGAGGCAAAGGTTCAGAGGCTCATAAAGCTGCTATAACTGGTGATACTGTCGGTGATCCCTACAAAGATACAGCTGGCCCCGCTATTAACCCAATGATAAAAATTACTAATATAGTGGCTCTTTTACTGTTAGCGGTAATATCTCATTAAACTATTTTCTTTTACCATACATCTTTTGCTTAATACTAGACAAAAAACTCTCTACAAAACTTGTTTTACTTAAATTATTTTCTGTTTTTTTCTTTGAAAATTTCATTTTTTGAATATCATTTTTATTATAAAAATCTTTTTTTTTTAAGACACCGTATTTATCAAAAGATAAGACAAGAACATTATTTGCTTTAATAACATGCTTGCCTAATTTGTGGTATCTACCTTTCGTCAAAATTCTTTCAATATATATCCAAGTATTTAGATCTTTTATTGACTTTGAGTGTGGTTGCCCAATAATGTTCAGAACGTCATTTTGATTGGATTTATTGATTGTTATTTTATTAGATCTATTTTCAAGAAATACAATTCCATGATTTTTAGTTGGCTCTTGTAATTGACATCCCATTAAAATAAACATTAAAAGTAGATAAATTTTATTAAAATGATATTTAATTTTAAAAGACATAATTCAGATCTTTACACCACATTATTATATTTGTCTCGAAATTTGTATTTTTATAAGAAAATTAAATTAAACGATACATTTGAAACAAGAATTTATCTAATGTTGATGCATTTTTCTATTATATTAATTATATATAAAAATAAAAAAATTAAATTTAATCAAGATTCATATGACAGTTTATTTTACAATATTGAAAATAATTTAAGAGAATTAGGTTTTGGTGATGTAGGTGTTAACAATAAAATGAAGAATCTTAATAAGATTCTTTATGATATTTTATTAAAAATCAATAAAAGCAAAAAAGATTTCAAAACTAACGAAAAAATAGTTTTTAAGTATTTTATTGAATTAAAAAATTTAGATAATATAAAATACGAGCTTTTTGATCAATATTTATGCAATTTTTATCATTTTTGTTTTGAAAAAGATCATAAAATCATGATACAAGAAGCTTTAAATTTTAAGGAATAATATGGCTGTACCTAAAAGAAAAACATCTGTTTCAAAAAAACGTATGAGAAGATCTCATCACAAGCTTTCAGCGGTTAACATTGTTGAGGACAAAAAAAGTGGTGAGTACAAACTATCTCATCATGTTGATTTAAAATCCGGTTACTATAACGGGAAAAAGATTCTAGACATCTAAATATAATAAATGAGTAAAAAAATTACTATTGCTATAGATGCAATGGGAGGTGAAAATGCACCTAAAAAAAATATAGAAGGTTTAAAGATTTTTTTAGATAAGAATAAATCACATAATGATTTTTTTATTTATTTATATGGAGATCAAGCTTCATTAAAAAAAGAACTACTTAAACACAATATAACTGAAAACTTAGTAAAAATTATACATACTGATGGAGTGATCTCAGATGAAGAGACCCCGCTTACTGCTATTAAAAATTCTAAAAATACTAGTATGTGGCACTCAGTAAATGCTCAAATAAATAACAAAGCTGACATAAGTTTGTCCGCAGGTAATACCGGTGTATTATTAGTAATTTCAAGAATGATACTAAAAACCATGAAGGAAGTAAGCAAACCAGCGTTAGCTGGGTTGTGGCCAAGCAAAAAAGGAATGAGTGTAGTTTTGGATTTAGGTGCAAATATTGAATGTGATGATAAAAACTTAATTGATTTTTCTGAACTGGGCGCAGCTTTGTATAAATCAATCTTCCCTGATAAACAGCCATGTGTTTCGATTTTAAATATTGGCTCAGAAGAAATTAAAGGCACGGAAACTATAAAAAAAGCATATTCTAAATTAAAAGAATTAAGTAAAAAAAATAATTTTACATTTTATGGATATATAGAAGGCAATAAATTGATGGATGGTAAAACAAATGTAATTGTTACAGACGGTTTCACTGGAAATATTGCATTAAAAACAGCAGAGGGAACAGCTAAATTTATAACCGATAGTTTAAAAAAAACCTTAACAGAAAATATTTTTACAAGAATTTCTATTTTATTTTCATATTTTTCACTAAAAAAGTTTAAGTCTAAACTAGACCCAAGAAAATATAATGGTGCTATATTCTTAGGTTTAAATGGTCCTGTAGTTAAAAGTCACGGTGGTACTGACGCACTTGGTTTTTATTATTCAATTAATTTGTGTTATAAAATTATAAAGGGTAATTTAATGAAGGAAATTAAAAGTAATTTAAGTCACCTAGATGTCGAAAGTTAAAAAAAAAAACTTAACAAAAAAAGATATATCACAAAAAATATTTAGTAGCATAGGTGTTTCACAGTTTTACTCAAACAGTATAACTAATGATTTAATATTAATCTTAAAAAAAATCTTAAAGATAAAACCACTTAATGTTAAGAAATTTGGTACTTTTAAAATATTAAAAAAGAAAAAAAGATACGGACGAAATCCAAAAACAAAAAAGGAGCACATAATTAACGCAAGAGACTCTGTAAGTTTTATTGCTTCGAAGTATTTAAATGAAAAAATTAATTAATATAACTCAATTATCAATATTATTAAATTTACTTAATAAAAAAACAAAAAAGCCATCTAATTATATTTTACGATATTGGGAAAAACAATTTAAACAAATAAAACCTCTGATATTGAATAAAAGACGCTATTATCCAGAAAAGCAAATAAATCTAATTAAATTGATAAAATTTTTGTTAAAAGACAAAGGGATGACAGTTATTGGAGTTAAAAATATACTAAATTCAAAAATAAATAGTCTTGACGGTTATGATTCATTTAGTTTAAAAGCTGAATATCATAAAGAGTCTATTAAAAATAAAAGTAAAATTATATTAAATAAAATAAGAAAAATTAAAAATTATGGCAAAAAAAACACATCTTAAAGTTAGAATGGTACCTGAGAGTAAGCCGGATAGTAAATTTATTTATTATGCAAAAAAACCAACTAAGGGTGAAAAAGTAAAAAATAAATTAAAACTAAAAAAATACAATCCAAATACAAGAAAGCACGAGTTTTTTATTGAAAAAAAACTTCCTCCGCATAGTAAATAACTATTTTTTAAAATTTCTATACTCGTAATCAATATAAGCTCTAATCATTGTAATCCAGATTTTTTTAGTTATTTTAGGGTCAATCCCTTTTTTTTTAGATTTATTAATGATTTTTTGTAAAATTATATTTATTCTTTTTCTATCAATTATATCTTTTTTAAATTTTTTATTTAAAATAACTTGATCCACTAGTTTAGTCCTTCTTTTTATTAGGTTTAAAAAGGAATCGTCTAATTTATCTAATTTTATTCTTATTTTTATAATGTTTTTGTTAACCATAGCGACATTAAAATATTATAAATAATGTTATTAAAAATATATATTAAATTTTATGGCAACTTACGATAAAAAAATTAATAAATTATTCTATTATTGGTTACTTCTTTCCATGTTAATGGTCTTTACAATAGTAATTGTCGGAGGATTGACTAGACTCACCAATTCTGGTCTTTCGATTACGCAATGGGAACTTTTTGCTGGCGTTCTACCGCCTTTGAATGAAGAAATGTGGAATAAGTATTTTCTACTCTACAAAGAAATTCCTCAATATCAATTAATAAATAAAAGCATGTCTATGGATGAATTTAAAGTTATATTTTATTGGGAGTATTTCCATAGAATTTTAGGAAGATTAATTGGTTTATTTTTTTTATTACCTTATATTTATTTTTTTTTTATAAAAAAAATTAACCAAAAATATTTTTTAACATCTTCACTAATTATGTTTTTAATATTTCTTCAGGGAATAGTTGGATGGTATATGGTTAGAAGTGGTTTAGTTAATAATATTACTGTAAGTCATTATCGCTTATCTTTACATTTGATTATTGCTTTTGTTATAATATCAATATTATTTTGGACAGCTCTTAACGTTAAAAAAAACAATTTTAAAAATTTTTTTAATATGAAAAATTATAATTATATTTTTGCTTTTTTAATTATATTACTTTTCATACAAATTATTTTGGGAGCATTCGTTTCAGGTTTAGATGCCGGTCAATTATATCAAACATGGCCTCTAATGAATTTAAATTATTTTCCAAATGATGTGGTCGTAAATAAGATTTTTGATCTTTTTAATTTTAATAATCATGGATTGGTTCAATTTTACCATAGAAATATTGCTTATTTAATTATAATATATGTTCTGTTTATAGGCTATTTCATTTTTAAATTGAAAATTCATTCACTTTTGAGACCTTATTATTATGTATCATTTTTTTTATTTTTGCAGATTGTTTTAGGTGTAACGACCTTAATAAGTGGTTTAAATATATATTTAGCTTCCGCACATCAAATTTGTAGCTTACTGCTTATCTTAAGCGTTATTAATCTCTATTATAATTACATTAATTAAATTGACTTTTTTACCTAATATTAGTACTTATCGCCATCAATTATGACACCCTTTATTAAAAAAAAAGATATCAAAAAAGATTGGTATATTATTAACGCGGAGAACGCGGCGGTTGGCAGGCTAGCTGCATACATTTCTACAGTTTTAAGAGGTAAAAATAAACCTACTTTTAATCCACATATGGATAACGGTGATTTTGTTGTTGTAACCAATATAGATAAAATTAAATTTACAGGTAAGAAATTTAAAAATAAAATATACTATAGACACACTGGTTACCCGGGAGGTATAAAACAAACAACTCCTCTTAAATTACAAGAAAAGAATAAATCACAAGAAATTTTAAAATTAGCTGTAAAAAGAATGCTACCAGGTGGTCCATTAGCAAAAAAGCAACTAACCAAGTTAAAAATATATTCTGGTGAGCAGCATCCACATGAAGTACAAAATCCTAAAGTTGTAGATTTTAATAAATTAAATAAAAGAAATATAGTTAAAAAATAATGGAAAATTTAAACACCACAACTACAGTTAAGAAAAAAATTAAACTAGATTTTAAAAATAGTAAATATGCTACCGGTAGAAGAAAAAGATCAATAGCAAAAGTTTGGGTTAAAAAAGGCACTGGAAATATTTTTGTCAACGGCATTAAAATGAACGAATATTTTAAAAGACCAGTACATCAAATTATAGTAACAAGACCTTTGGAGATTTCTGAAGTTACCACAAGTTATGACGTAAGATGTTCTGTTAAAGGTGGCGGTTTATCGGGTCAAGCAGGTGCAATAATTTTAGGTATTTCTAGAGCCCTTATTTCTCATGATGAGCTTTTAAAAAAAAATCTCAAAAAAGACAATTTAACTACGCGTGACTCACGCGTTGTTGAGAGAAAAAAATATGGTAGAAGAAAAGCCAGAAGAAGTTTCCAATTCTCTAAGAGATAATCATTTAAATTTAAAAACTAACTAGACGGTGTTATAAGATTAAATGTCTAATAATAAAATTAATATAGCTATAATAGGAGCTACAGGTTACACAGGATTAGATTTAGTGTTTTTACTATCAAAACATCCAAAGGTTAATATTTTAAATCTATGTGCTACTAAAAATTTAGGTAAAAGTATTTCTTTTTTTGACAAGAGAATAAAAAAAATATTGCCCAAAATATCATCCGCAAAAAAAATAAACTGGTCTATTATAGATCTAGTATTTCTATCTCTACCAAATGGTGAGGCACAAAAGATAATTAAAAAAATTTATTACAAATATCAGAAAGTAAAATTTATTGATCTTTCAGCAGATTTTAGAATTACCAACTCATTACATTATAATAATAATTATAAGATAAAACATACGGCTAAAAAGTTAATAAAAGATTCAATTTATTCAATATCAGAATTTGTTAAAAAAGATATTCACAAATATAGAATAATAGCCAACCCAGGGTGCTATCCGACTTCCGTGCAGATTCCTTTAATTCCAATTTTAAAAAAAAAATTGATTGATGGTAAAAATTTGATAATAGACTCAAAATCTGGTTTTTCTGGAGCGGGTAAAAATTTAGAAATAAAATTCACACATAAAAATCTTTATGACTCTATTTTTGCCTACAACCCGAAAAATCATAGACACGTTGTTGAGATTAACCAGGAACTTAACAAACATTCTAAACAAAAAATAAACTTTGTTTTTAACCCTCATTTACTTCCAACTTTCAGGGGCATATTAACCTCAATATATGTTGATTTAAAAAAAGGTATTACCTCTAAAATAATAAGAAATGAACTAATAAGTTATTATAGAAAAGATAGATTTATCAAAATATTAAAATTAAATACTAAACTAGGGTCTGGAAATGTTTTAAATACTAATAACTGTGAAATTTCAGTTTGTGATTCTGGTGTAAAAAATAAGATCATTATATTTTCCGCAATAGATAATTTAATTAAAGGTGCGTCTGGTCAAGCAATACAAAACATGAATTTAATCTATAAATTTTCAAATTCTCTAGGTTTAAAATGAAAAAGTTAATATTTTTTTTCATTATTCTTTATATTCATGGCTGCAGCAAACCCAAAACCGTCCTAATATGTGGTGATCATATTTGTATCAACAAAACTGAAGCACGGCAGCACTTTGAAGAAAACCTCTCTCTTGAAGTAAGAATTATTGATAAAAATAAATCAAAAGAGCAGGATCTAGTCCAGCTTAATTTAAGATCTACTTCTGAGGGTGAAAAACAAGTAAATATTTTTAACAAAAAATCTACTAAGAAAAAACTAAAAATTCTATCCAATGAAGAGATTAAAAATAAAAAAAAACAATTAAAGGAAAGAAAACAAAATAAAGTTGAACAAATAAAGAAAACTAACAAAATTAAAATAAATGAAAAAAAAAATGTTAATAAAAACAAGGAACTGAAAGCCAAAGTTAATCGCAAAGCATCCAAAAAAATATTAAAATTAAATAAGGATGTTAATAAAAAAAATAGAAAAGTAGTTGATATTTGTACAATACTTCCAAAATGTAGTATTGATGAAATATCTAAATATTTAATTAAAGTGGGTAACGCTAAGAGTTTTCCAGATATTACAAGAAGAGAATAGATGAAAAAAACTAGAAATATTAATATAGCTATAGTGGGTCTTGGAAATATTGGTAGTTATTTGTATAAATATCTACATACAAACAAGAATATATTAGCAAAAAAAAATAATTGTATTCCAAATGTTATTTATGTTTCTGCTAAAAATAAAAAAAAAAATCGTGGTTTTGCAATACCTAAAAAGAAATGGCTTAAAAATTACTTAGAAGCTACCAAAGATAAAAAAGTCGATGTAATAATTGAACTAATTGGTGGCGCTGAAGGGCCTGCAAAAAAATTAGTTTTTAACGCTTTAAAAAATAAAAAACATGTTGTTACTGCTAATAAAGCTTTAATTGCAAAATACGGTGATCAATTATCTAAAATTGCAGAAGATAACAATGTTAACTTAGAATTTGAAGCAGCTGTTTGCGGAGGTGTTCCTATAATAAGATCTTTAAAAGAAGGTCTAATAGCCAATAAAATAAATAGAGTTTACGGTATTTTTAATGGCACTTCCAATTATATTCTTTCTACCATGGAAAAGGAAAATAAAAATTTTGATGATGTTCTTCTAAATGCTAAAAAATTAGGGTACGCTGAGTCAAATCCTATATCTGATTTAAATGGCGATGATGTAGCGGCCAAATTAAAAATATTATCTTCTTTGTGTTTTAATTCATTTTTAAATCATAATATTCATGTAGAGGGAATTAAATTTATTGATAAAACAGATATTGATAATGCTAATAATCTTGGTTACAAAATTAAATTATTAGGTGTTGCAGAAATAATTAATAATAAAGCTTATCAACGTGTTCATCCAACTATGATCAAGAAAACCTCCTATATCGCCAGCATTGATGGAGTTCTAAACGCTGTTATTGTTGATGGTCAACCCGTAGGTCAAAGTGTAATTCAAGGTGAAGGAGCCGGACCTGAAGCAACAACTTCAGCTTTAATATCTGATATTTCCTCAATTATGAGAGGTAATATTAAGTTTCCTTTTTCCATATCGAATAAAGAAAGAAAGAAAATAATTTTTGGAAATATATCTGACAGATCTTTTTCTGCTTACCTTAGGTTTGATGTACTTGATAAACCTGGTGTACTATCTAATATAACAAATATATTCTCAAAAAATAAGGTTTCTATTAAAAGATTAATTCAAACACCAAATAAATCTAAAAAATTTTCATCAATAATTATAATTACCCATAACTCAAAAGATAAAGATTTAAACAAAGTTGTAAAACAAACTGCACGAAAAACGTATATAAAGAAAAGACCTAAGCTAATTCGTATTGGAAATAATTAATGCCTATTAAGCCAGAGTATTTAAAATTATTCATTAGAGCTACTGAAGAAGCTGCATATGGTGCTTTTAAATTTATTGGTAAAGGTGATAAGATTGCCGCTGATCAGGCTGCCGTAGATAACATGAGAAGAGAGCTCAATAAGATTGATATGGACGGCAAAATAGTCATCGGCGAAGGGGAAATGGACGAAGCGCCTATGCTATTTATTGGAGAACGCGTTGGTACTAAAAAAGGTCAAAAACTTGATATTGCAGTCGACCCATTAGAAGGAACAAACTTTGTCGCTAATAACAAACCTAACTCGTTCTCAGTTTTAGCGGCAGCACAAGAGAATAATCTTTTCTTTGCTCCAGATACTTATATGGAAAAAATTGTTGTTGGAAAAAATCTTCCAAATAATTTATTAGATCTTGATAATACTGTAGAAAAAAATATATCATTGCTATCGTCAGCAAAAAAAATTAACCCTAATAAATTGACTGTATGTATTCTAGAAAGACCTAGGCATGAAAAAATAATCTCCTCTTTAAAAAAAATGAATGTACAATTAAAGTTAATCAGTGACGGCGATGTTTCTGGAGCAATTCAAGTTGTAGACAATAACTCTCCCGTAGACATGTATATGGGCATTGGTGGCGGCCCAGAAGGAGTATTGGCAGCCGCAGCATTAAGTTGTCATGGCGGACAGATGCAAACAAGATTAGTTATGGACAGTAAGGAGACTGAAAGAGCAAAAAAAATGGGAATTCAAGATGTTAATAAAAAATACAATATTGAAGAAATGATAAAAGGTGACGTTATGTTTTGTGCCACAGGCATAACAAGTGGAGATTTAACAGAAGGCATAAAAGACAGTAATGATTTTTATGAAGCAACAACTTTAGCTTTACATAAAAGTGAAAATATTAATTCCATATTTAAAAATAAGATTAAAAAATGAACTTGATATCAGTTACTGGAAAAAAATGGGTATTAAAAAAATTTAATCAAGATGAAATTACATATCTAAAAGATAATTTTTCACTTGATGAAATAACAGCAAAATTACTTTCTATAAGAAAAATAAAAAAAGAAGATATTAATAGTTTTTTAAACCCATCTATAAAAAATTTCTTACCTAATCCAAACTGTTTATTAGATATGGAGAAATCTTCTCTAAGAACAATAGAGGCAATAAAGAAGAATGAAATTATAGGTATTTTCGGTGACTATGATGTTGATGGTGCTACTTCTACAGCTTTGCTTGGCAGATATTTTGATGACTTGAAATTACCTTATGAAATATACATTCCAGATAGAAAAACAGAAGGCTACGGTCCTTCCATTAAAGGTTTTAAGGAATTTATTAAAAAGGGTGTAAAAATAATTTTCACAGTTGATTGTGGAACATTATCATTTGATGCAATTGAATTTGCAAAACAAAATAATATAGATGTTATTGTTTTGGACCACCATCAATCTGAAATAAATTTACCAAAAGCTTATTCTGTAGTTAATCCCAATAGACTAGATGATAAATCTTACTTACAATATCTTTGTGCAGCAGGCGTATCATTTATGTATTTAGTTTCAATGAATAAAGAATTAAGATCAATTGACTGGTTTAATAAAAATTTAATAAAAGAACCAAATTTATTAAATTATTTAGATTTAGTTTCCCTGGGAACAGTTTGTGACGTCGTACCTCTTATTGGATTAAATAGAGCTATTGTCAAACAGGGTTTGAAGGTATTAAAAGAAAAAAAAAACCTAGGCTTAAAAACGCTCTTAGACATTTGTAAAATAGAATCTAATCCTTCAATATATCACTTAGGATACGTTTTAGGACCAAGAATAAATGCAGGTGGCAGAGTTGGCAAATGCTCACATGGCGCCAATCTTTTACTTAATAAAAATCCTAGAAATGCCTTTAAAATTGCGTCAGAGTTAGATCAGTATAATAAGGAAAGACAATTGCTAGAAAAAGACTTACTTGATAAAATATTAATTAATTCAAAAAATTATTTAAAAGATCCTGTTCTAATTCTACAAGGAAAAAATTGGCATCAAGGTGTTATTGGAATAGTTGCAGCGAGATTAAAAGATAAATTTAATAAACCTACAATTATAATTTCTATAGAAGGCAAAATAGGAAGGGCATCTGCCAGATCAATTATTGGTTTTGATATTGGATCTGCAATTATAGCCGCTACACAGGAAAAAATTTTACTTAAGGGAGGCGGTCATAAAATGGCTGGTGGTTTTTCGATAAATATTTCTGAAATTGAAAAATTTAAAGATTTTATATTTCGTAAATTTAGAAATATCAATGAAGACTTATCTTCAGAAAAACCTTTGTTTATAGATAGTTCAATAGCACCTACAGCAATGAATTTAGAATTTTTTGACAGTGTAAATGCTCTGGCACCTTTTGGATCCGGCAATCCAGAGCCAAAGTTTATTATAGAGAATTTAAAACCCGTGAATAGTAAGATTGTTGCTGAAAAACATATAAAATCAGTCCTTATTGGCCCTGAAGGCACAAGCATCAAAGCCATAGCTTTTAATGCGGTAGAAAATGAATTAGGCGCATATTTACTTAAAAAAAATAACAATTTATTTAATATTGCTGGAAAATTATCTCTTAATGAATGGAGAGGGCAAAAAAATGTAGAGTTTATTATCGATGATATATCTGTTAATAAGAAACACAAAAAT
>MDTF01016638.1_pt1 | contig 19550 bp, 22 predicted proteins | sample 811191 | NCBI WGS metagenome assembly MDTF01 (sample SAMN05326649, study PRJNA326480) | marine metagenome | isolation source: seawater | place: Southern Ocean | collected 2011 | reverse complement strand
GGTCGCCTCCATGACCACCAGCGCCTCACCCGGCGGGGCCAGCGCGGCCAGCAACGCGCCGTGCCCGGCCGCGTCTTCGGTGAACGGCTTGGGTTTGGCGGAGCCGCTGCTGGCGCCCACGCACCGTCTATTAGGAACCGCCACCACGCTGACCGTCTATTGGGAACCGCAATCGTCTCCTTTCCTCTATCCCATTGTTCTCAATAGCAAAATCCCGGTTTCGCAGCCGCTCGGTAAGATACATCCTGCCCCGGCAGAACGCCCATCAACGGCGACCGTCTATTGGGAACCGCTCTTCACTGACCGCTGTCGTCTATGGGGAACCGCCTGACCGTGGGTCTCCTATCATTCTGTTTTTTCGTTCTTTTTATCCGTTCCCGAGTGATGATCTGATCGATGCCGGCTTCTCGCGCCACTCATTGCCGCCGCCCACATGTCAGCATCGACCGTCTATTAGGAACCGTCGCTTCTCATCCTGCATAATCGATTGTTATTATTGACTTTCCGTCGATCTCACCCGGAACAACGCCCGTGCGAGCAGCGGGAAATCGCAGCCATCTGACCGTCTATTGGGAACCCGGACACCCGGATCGTGACCGTCTATTAGGAACCTGCCATCCTGCATTTCCAATAACCTACTGATTCTTTTACGTTTTCGACACAACGAAACAGGGCTGGTAACATCGCATCCTGTCCATTTCGCAGGTGAGACCGTCTATTAGGAACCGGACTGGTCGAACCGCGAAATGCAAAAGGCTGACGTCTGCCGCCACCAGCTTTCCGGCAGAAAGGAGCGACTAGCCGTTTCAACGACCTGCCGTTCCTTTTCTGAATGCCCGGCATCGCCGCCTGGAGGCCCCTGGAGGCGTGAAGTCACCACCTGCCACCCCCGGGCACCAGGACCTCACCGTACACGGCTGCTGAAGCGCCCCCAGGGGCGCTTCAGCGGTCCGCTCCGCCTGACCCCAATCGAGAACCTCGCGACGAAACCAACCGGCGCCGTCCGCCGGCGGCACCGGACTCCTCCGCCGGCGGCGTGGTCTCTCGCCTTACCGCGTCCTTCAGGCTGAGGTGTAGCAGTCTCAAGACACGGCCTTCGAAGAAGGTATAGTCCGGTTGGCTGGCAAACCGAACGGTCGCGACCACACTGAGGTCGAACATGGTGGATGTGATAGTGCCTCCTGGGTCTAAGTCGGGTCCTCTGATGGCGATCGGCGCCGTTTTAGAGTTTTAAATAGTTTTAAATAGTTTTAGGCCTCTTTCATGGCCTTTTTCTCCTTTGTTTTCAATTTGTTAACCGATCCCCTCGGTTCCCAATAGACGGGATTCGGTTCCCAATAGACGGGATTCGGTTCCCAATAGACGGGATTCGGTTCCCAATAGACGGTTTTCCCGGCTTGGCGGCGAAAAATGGTTCCTAATAGACGGACTCTATCCACAGGCTTGTACCGCACAGCGAAATACCTTTTTTGACATAATTGCGTGCCTTATTATCAACTACTAGGACTATTTCCCGGCCGATCACACAACAGCGAGAAGGGTAGGAGGTCGCAATACCAAGCCCCCTACCGTCCCGTCACTCGGACTCACCGCGGAACCGCATTTCCAACAACGGCCCGTCTTTCCCTTTGATTTCCGAAAGATCATAGTCCAAGAGAGCGCCTGCACTTATTATTTTACGCAATTCATACGTGAATCTCTTCAGTTCCCCTGATGACCCGGACCTTTTGTGCAAATTCTCAAAAGAATAGCACGCTTTGGATGTTCCTGCGGCTCTACGCGCAATCCTATAAATAAAGCGTGCAATTCCTCCAGTAAGACTGAAATACCGCGGATTAATGCTCAGAACCCGTGGAACGCCCGGTGTGGAACCGAAAGGTGCTACAATTTCCGTGTACACCAAATCGGAGAGGTGTATTTCAACCCAATGCGGTTTTCCGGTATCATCCGCAATCATTCTAAATGAGTTTATGAGATTTTCTGCCGACGATATCGTATAGACCTCACCGTTGGGCGCTGTCTTCTTTCTTTCAATATACACATGGGTCGTGTTCAGACGCAAAAGCATCTTCCGAAGCTCCGCTGCCTGCCTTCCACCGTGTTCTCTGCCAAGAAATCGCAAGATATCTGCAATGGCCGGTCTGAATATCTTTCCTCCGAGATGGTGCGGGGCCTTTCGTGCGGATATACTGTTCCTTTCTATTCCATACGTCAGATGGCCAGCGGCCATCATCATTAAATCATAATCGTAAATCGTCGCCATCCCATGCGGTCCGGACGTAACCGTTACAGTGCCGTCAGAGAGTTCATAGCGGATCGTAGTATTCTCTGCCTTCCATGCCTTCGAGAGCCGGAAGACCGCCACATCCATCATGACGGTCAAGTCGCGCGACTTGGGCGAATGCGGTTCACCGAAGAAGAAGAACTCCAGTTGACTGGAATCGGCCTGAGAAATGTCCGATACCACTACGGGGTTCTCCGGCGCCGTCACCACTGCCGTTCCGGTCGTTCTCTCCTTATGCCGGATGTCTTGTGGTTTGGTCTTTTGCTGCTTTTCTCTGAACGCCTTGGCAAGCTTTTCTAGCTTCCCTTCCAGCGCGGACTCTGCTTTTGCGCCTTCTTCATCCCCCGACCCAGAGCGGCGCTTTTTTTCATCTGGCATTGGTGGCATCCCCAGTCAGACGGAACGTCACGGCATCGCTCAAAATCAGGTTGATCATCGCCGCGCGGGACAAACCGCGCTGGTCAGCGAGGGCGTCTACTGCTGTGAGTAGCTCCGGCGCCACCGTCAGGCTGATCTGCTTCTTGCGCGGACGCCGGCGGGCGGGGGGGTCGCGTTGGGGCATGGGTGTTCCTACCTTCTAAGCACCAATTCAGACGATATCAACTTGATATCAATTTGATCACCCTGCCGATAATCCCAGTTTTGTCAATGAAAGAATTCCCCGGTGGAACGTGTGCCGATCACCAAAACCCGCGGCGGTTTCCGCTAGGAAGACCCGCTAGGCTAGTGGCCTAAGCTCCAGGAGGTCACTGTGCGGTCAAAGTCCATCACGTTCGGCATAGCAGCGCTTGCGATAGCTGCACTGGGAGGAGCCACTTCATTCGCTCAGACGAGCGCTGGGGAGGGGGCCGTAAAGCGTATCGAGAAGCTCCCCATTGATGCTCTGATGCTTGTCGAAGATGCCCAAGGTCGGATCACGTTTCAGACCCCTAGCGGCCGTTTCATCATCCGTGGGCAACTGTACGATACCTGGGGCGGCTATCTCGTGGACTCCCCTGATGCTGCACGCAGGTCCATGACCACGCTCCCGATGGACCGCGTCCCCATGGCTCAGCTCGGCGCCATCACTGTGGGTGCCGGCACTGACCAGGTGGTCGTGTTCGTGGACCCCCTTTGCCCACATTGTCATCGGCTGATGGCTGCCATAGACCAGCTAGTCCAATCCTCCGCCACACGATGGCGATTCGATATTCTCGTTCTGCCGGTTCTTGGTCGCGATTCCGAGATCGCGGCGCGCCAGATCGAATGCGCGGCGGACGTCGACGCGGCTCGCACGGCTCTTATCACCGGCACCTCACCGGCCGCCCTCCAGCAGAAGCCGACCTGTGACCTCCAGCACATGAGTAACCGCCTTATAACGGCCCAGCTCATTGGTATCAAAGGCGTGCCGCTGATCATCGCGCCAGATGGCCGGCTACAGCAGGGCGTGCCTGACAACCTTCTTATGTTCCTGGAGGGATAATCATGCAGCCCATGCGTATCCCGGATGAGCGGGCCTCTGATCTGCTGCGACCACAAGCATATGATCCCGAGTACCGGGTCTTCTTGTGTGATGACAAGAGTCTCGGCTTTGGTTTTATATGCGCCCCGCTGTCTGGGGCCGACGACGCCGTCGCGAATCATCTGTCCGTACTGTTTAACAGTAACTGGCCGGAGGACACGATCCTTCAATTCAGCCTCATTGCCTTCCCTGATATTCGCCATATCCTCGACCTCTTTATGAAGGTCCGCGAACCGGCTTTTGATCCAAATGGCGGCGATCCTCTGCTACGCAGAGTGACCAACGACCGCCACGCATATCTCAGATCATGTATCGATCTGCCTATGAATGATTATTCGCACCTCCGGCTCCGTGATTTTCTCCTCCTTGTCACTGTGAAGATCCCAATTTCAGGCTCCGGCGCGATGCCAGAAGAAAAAGATCTACGGCGCTCAAAAGAATTGAGTATCGAAGTCGGCAAAATCCTGGATGGACTTCATATGCAACCGACCACACTTACGCCATCTGCCTACATTCATCTGATGAATGGTATTCTAAATCAAGGAGAACATGCACATTGGCGCCAATCATCATCTTTCGATTGGGATGAACATCGCCCGATTGCTGAACAGATATTTGATCATGATGCCCCAATAGTCGTGCATGATGACCATCTCGAGGTTGGAAATCACCACATTACTGTGCTCTCAGTTAAACAGTTCCCGAAGCTCGTCGCTTTTGGCGGTATGATTAATCTCATTGGCGACATGACCACAGGCGCGTCAGCTATCGCATGTCCCTTTGTACTGACTGCCAACATTCATATTCCCAACTCGCACACCACTCAGCAGAAATTGGCCAGGCGGCAGGCGTTCCTGACCAAGCAGGCATATGGGCCGTTGACGGCCTGGGTGCCCGGCCTTTTTTCTCAAAAAGAAGGATACGACGAGCTAACCCGCGCAATCGCAGACGGCGGTCGGCCGCTCCATTTGGCGCTCTCGCTGATGCTTATCACGGGTGATCGTGACAGCCGTATTGAAGCCGTAAGCCAAGCCATACAGTTGTGGCAAGGCAATCGAATGGTGGCGATGCCGGACAAACTCATCATGCTGCCTATGGCTTTGGCTGTGCTGCCCTTCGGGGCCGAATTGAGCATGGTCCAGCAACTTCAACGCTACCGGACAATGTCTACGCAACATGTGGTTCGCCTCTTGCCCATCTTCACAGAATGGCGTGGCACATCCACGCCATTGATGACGTTCGTCAGCCGCACCGGTCAATTGATGGCATTTTCACAATATGACTCGAACACAAATTACAATGTAGTCATTGCCGCCGAATCCGGCGGCGGAAAATCCTTCATGACGAACGAGATGATTGCCAGCTCTCGTGCAGCTGGAGCCATCGTACGGGTAATCGATATCGGCCGGAGCTACGAGAAGCTCGCCGAAAGCCTCGGCGGCGCAAATCTTGTCTTTGGGCCTGATGCCAAGCTGGATCTGAATCCCTTCCCACTAGTCACGAACTGGTCGGAAGACCGAGACGTTCTCATGGGCCTCATTGAGGCCATGGCCGCACCAACCATGCCACTCACCGATCTCCAACGTGCCTCTCTGGGTGACCTCTTGTCACAAGTCTGGGAGATGCATGGTCATGCTGCACGGATCGATGACGTGGCTGCCGCGCTGCTGAACGCGGACGATCCTCGGGTTCGAGACATTGGTGTCCAGCTTTATCCTTTCACCGTCGCTGGCGACTACGGACGATATTTTGACGGGAGCGGACAACGCGTCGACTTCCAAAATTCATTTATAACCTTGGAACTTGAGGAGTTGGCGGGCTCGGATCACCTCCGAAAAGTTGTACTACTGGTCCTCATTTATCGGATCCAGCAGGAAGCATACCTAGGAGACCGATCCGTTAAGAAGTTGCTGATTATTGATGAAGCTTGGCAGCTTATGGACTCGCCTTCTGTGGCGGCCTTTCTGAACTCTGCGTTTCGCCGTTTCCGGAAATACAACGCGTCGGCCGTCGTCATTACACAGTCGCTCAATGATTTCTTTCAGACGTCAACCGGCGTCGGTAAGGCAATCCTAGAGAACGCAGCAACGATCATGCTACTGGCCCAAAAGGGGTCCACCCTCGAAAAATTGAAGGTGAGCGGTGATTTGCCGATTGACGCCGCATATTTGCCGCTCATCAAAACGGTCCACGTCCGGAAGGATGAATACTCAGAGGTCTTTATCGCTACCAACAAGAGCGGTGGCATTGGGCGCCTCTACGTCACACCATTTGCGCAACTTCTGTACTCAACGGCCCCAGCTGACGTCTCTGCAATCAATCGATACAGACAACAAGGTCTTACGGTCGAACAAGCCATCGAACGTGTTTTGGACGAACGCTCTGGTAAGGTAATCCTCGGATGAATCGCTGGGCAACAATGACGATGAGCTTGGTTGCCGGTGCTTTCGGCGGCGCGTTGTGTGTCTGGGGCCTCTCGACATTTCTACCGTCACCGCCGCCACCCCCAGAAATCATCATCGTTGATACCGCACAGGAGCTGCTGCTCCTGGAGCAGGAATTCCGAGGTGAAGACGCGCCTGCGCTGATCGGACGCCTCAATGGTCGGCTGCAGGCGCTTGGGGCAAAAGGCTACATCGTGCTCGATCAGGCCGCTGTCTTGGCGGCGCCGCCGCGGCTATCTCTCAGATGAAGGAATGCAATGTCATGTACAAGATCTTGACAGCCGTTGTGCTCCTGTCTGTGGCCGTAATCGACGTCACGGAGGCTCTCGCTGAACAGTCCGCAGGATACCGTGGCGATCTGGCGCCTATCGTCGTCGATACCGAAAGCACCATCGCCCTCCTCGCTGATCAGTACCCAGGTCTCTCCATCCGCGAACTGATGGAACTCCTGGAGGTTCAAAAAGACGACCTTCAAACGATCGGCTATGTCGTTTTCGACCGACGCACACTCCTCACAGCCGAGTTTCAGCTTCTTCTCCAACCGCTCGCTATGCCCGCTCCCGAGGAGTCTGGCGAATGAAGCAAATCGACATAACGACCGCTCTCCGTACCGCTGTGCGGGCCAGGCGTGTCCTGTTCTGGCAGGCCACGACCATAGGCATACTGGCCATTGCCGTCGGCTCCGTATTCTTCGACAGGTACCGCATCGGCATAAACCTCCAGGAAGAGCACTGCATCCCTGGTACCACCATAATGATCGTTGACCTCGCCAGGCGGGACATCGAGCGTGGTGGCATCTACGCATTCGAGACACCCGAGCTGCTTCGCCCCATCCTTCCTGAGGGGGTAGGGCTTGCTAAACGCATCCTAGGACTGCCTGGTGATCACTATGCCGTAACCCGTGATGGCATCTTCATCAACGGGAAGAGGGTAGGGGAGGGCCTCCCATATGCGCAACGTTTCGAACGGCCGGAGGGCTTCTTCCATAGGGAAGGTCGCGTCCCTGATGATCGCGTCTGGGTCATGGGGGACACCCCGAATAGCCTCGACAGCCGCTACATCGGCACTCTACCGATCGAATCGGTAGTCGGGCGCGTGGAGCCCGTTTTCTGATGAGACATCCGTTCGTGATTCTTCTTGCCGGTCTGGTTAGCTTTGGCCCACCAAGCCACGCGGGACCGCAAACTGAACATCTGAACGCCGCGGCCGAAGATATCGCTACTGCCGCACGCACACGTGCAGCTCCCATTGATGAACTTCTTCCAGACCGGCAAACCCTCTTACCAAGGGCGCAAGGCGCGCACGGTGAACAGCAGGAGATCGTGCTGGCGCTGTCACGCGCTTTGCCGGCCGGTGAATTCCGACGCATCTTGGCGCACCTGTCGGGGCGCCCACATGTCCGCGTCATCCTTCGTGGACCAATGCCAGGCGAGACAGTGGGCGATGTTGCCCGTGCCCTGCGTGCCATTGCTGAACACACCGATGTATCGGTCGATATCGATCCTGGCTTTTTTCGCCGCCACGACATCACCGCCATTCCGGTGATGCTCCTGCTCGACCACGATGAAGCGCTTGTCAAAGTGCGTGGATGGGCAGACGTTGACGCACTCCAAGCCCGTGTCGAGGCCGGCGACCGTGGAGATCTGGGCACAATGGGCCCGGTTATACCTGTCGCCGAACTCGACCTCATAGCGGTCATGCAGTCCCGCGCTGCCACCCTCGACCTCGAGGCCGCACGAGCCCGGGCCCGCGACCGCTATTGGCAACAGGCGCAGTTCCAGGGCCTGCAACCCGTGAAGGTGAACACCACACGGCAGATCGATCCGCACGTGGTCGTCACCCAACCGATCCGCGACGCTGATGGCTCGGTGCTGATCGAAGACAACACCCGCATCGACCAGCTGAGCATCCGGCCATTCACCATGGCCTTGATCGTCATCGATGGAGCAGAACCTGCTCAACGTCGGTTCGCCCACGCCGAAGCGGAAAACGCCCTGGCCAAGGGGCTGCGCCCACTCGTTCTGCTCACCAACCTTGATAGGGCCGGGGGGTGGGATAGCTGGAATGCGATTGCGGAGGAGGTCGGACAACACCCCTACCTGCTGACCACCGAAGTCAAAGACCGGTTCGACCTGCGCGCGGTGCCTTCGATCGTGACCGCTGAAGACGGCACATTCGTGGTGAGAGAGTATGTCGTCGGCCAGGTCCAGGCGGATAAAGAGGGGGCGCCTGGCTCATGAGCAACATAGAGATCGTCGTAGCAGGTACGCGTCGGATTATCGGCCATCTCGTGATGGGCTCTATCGAAAGCGCCATCGCCTCGGCCAGCTCGGAGGCTGGTTTGCTGATCCTCTGGCCGGTGCGATCGCAATTGTCAGACGAGGCCATAACGGCGCTCGGGTCTGTCCGCACACTGATCCCATGTGCACCGCCATGCTTGGCGAGGCGCACCACCATTCCTCGGATGGCCCTGGATTTGACCGATGCGCAGCCAACGGATGTGCAACGCCTGATTCTGGATGGCGACTACCCACAGGTAGCGCTGATGCCGTATCACGCCTATCCAGCTTTGGACAGGATCGTGATCGGCCTGCCGCGGGAGCGACCCCTTCTTCCTATCGTCTACGACGTGCCGGGGTCGGATTCTGCCAGACAGCTCATCAAGACGGGCGTTTTCGCATACGCGCTCGGGGAGAACCGCACATGACGAGGTCTGGCTGCATCTATCTGGCTCTGCGGCTCGCCCTTTTGGCTATTGCCGGCCTCGCACCATGGGCCGCTTGGGCTGATGGCACTCCAACTGCGCAGAGCGCGGAGGAGGGAGCGGAGGAGGGAAGTGATGACCTGACCTGCCCCGACTCAGGCTTGCTGACGGGCAAGCTGATCACGGATATCTGCTGGGAATGCATTTTCCCGATCCGCGTTGCTGGTCTCACGCTTGGCCGCCGAGGTTCCGTGCCCCCAGACGCTTCGGATAAAAAGCTGTGCCTGTGCGAGGACGCTGCTGGTACGCCAAAGCCTGGCTTCGTGGTCTCAATGTGGGAGCCGGCACGCATCATTGAGCTGGTGCGAACGCCGGGGTGCAGTCCAGCGCTTGGCGGGATCCGGCTGCCTATGGACAGGCGTTTCCTCGCCACGACAGGAAACGCCGACCGTGATAGTGGCGATATATCGATGTACCACTATCACTACTACTCATTTCCACTGCTCATCATGATGGATCTGTTCGTTGAGGATCGATGCAGTGCGGACGGGTACATGGATTTCGATCTCCTGTACCTCTCCGAGCTGGATCCCACGTGGTCCAACTCGGAGCTGGCCTTCTTCACGAATCCGGAAGTGGCTGCGGTCGCCAACCCGATCGCGCAGGCAGCCTGTTCAGCCGACGCACTGGCCGCCGCCGGCGGATATCCTCTCCGAGGGCTTTTCTGGTGCGCTGGCTCGTGGGGATCGCTCTACCCGCTGAGCGGCGACCAGGCCACGGTTGGCGATATGGTCCGCGATACCAGTCTTCTGGCTACCCGCGCGACTGCAGCGCTTCATCGCCGCGGTCTCGCCTGGCGCACCATGGGGAATGACGCGCTGTGCCGTGGAAGGCTAGACCCCATGTTCCCCAAGACCCAGTACAGGGCCAGCATGTTCTGGCCAGTGCCGGAGACCCGATCAAATCACGTGATTGGCCAGAGCACGCTGATCTGGGGGATGGGCCGCCAAATTCCAGCCATCGGCGAGGACGCCGTGATCCTGATGTGGCGCTGGAACGACTGCTGCACGGATTTTCTATGAGGTCTTCATGCTGAAACAACAGACGTCCCGGACCGAAAGCAGCGGCGCCCGAAAGGGTAGGGTAGGGCGGCAGCTGGTCCTGCTGGTTGTGGTGGTGCTGTGCAGCGCCTACGTCGGCCGCGCGGCTTTCTCTGGTGCCCTCAGCGCGATCGGGCTCGTCCTTGTGACCATTCTCATCTGCGGCACCGCCTACTGGCGCTATCAGCCATCCAAAGGCGATGCCGCCCGTCTCCGGCAGGCTCTGGCCGACCGCTACTTCCACACCAGCGGTAGCGAGGTCGTGATCACCATGCTGGGAGCCGAGCACCACATACAGGTGGCTGACGCGGACCTTGTGGCGCCTCTCCCGCTTGAGGATCGTGTCGGCCCCTATGCAGCGCTGGCTCTTCACCACCGTCATGAGAGCGTGCCACCGTCAGTGCAACGGCGATACGACGCTTATCGGTCCGGATACCTGGAATATTTGACCATCTTCATCGTGGTGCTTGCGATCTGGGGCGCTATTACCGACGCACCTGTGTGGTATCTCGTGGCTTGCTTCGCGTTTTGCCGCTTCATCCTCATCCCGCTCAGAGTCGGGGACCAGGTGATCTCTGAATGGCGAGAGATACCGGTGTTCGATCCAAGCGAAGATGATCTTCAGATGCGGACGTTCGAACATGAAGGGCGTGCCATACAATACTGTGCCATATTTATTGCGTGTATCACATTTTTTTACTTGAATAATATTGGATACTGGTCGCCTATATTCAGTCATCTAGGAAATTTCGGGTATCAATGACCACTGAACGTCAGATCTAGTTAAAAAATGGAGCTACCTATGAAGATCAGTAGGATCTACACAGTCGCGGCATACCAGCCAATCGGCGAATGGATCGCCGCCCGCATGTTCTCTCGTGGAGAACGTATGTGGATGACGGACGAGGATGTTGCAAACGCCGGATGTTGGTTTGTCTTGATGCTGGGAATCGTTGGTTGCTTCGCACTCTTCGCTGTTGGTGGGGGTGTGGTGACGCTTGATCGCTCTAACATTTATGGCGGCATCATGGTCGGCGCGATCGTTGTCGCATATGGGCTGCCAGTGATTGTATGGAAGATCGTACAATCACGGCTGTCACTATCTGTGGCCAATCAACTAACCAGAAATTATTTTCGCACCAATATCGAACCCTTCACCGATATTGATAACCTGCCATTTTATCGTGTACTTGGCACCGCAGCGGCTACGACTATCGCCCTTAATAGCTACATGGCGCCTATGTCCCTGCGTGACCTCCGGGACCAACACGGTTGGCAGCTAAACACAAAATACTCTGTCATGTCGGCTCTTGTAATTGCTGCTATTATTGCCGCATTTGGCTTTGTGATCGCCTACTCCGTAAATCTAAATGTTTCTTTTGCCGCAATTTTTATGACATCTGTGGCATATAGATCCGCATCCGATTTGATATTTTATTGCCGTCACCGATTGGGAGTCATCTCTTCTGATTGGAACCGTCCGGTTATAAACCCCATCACTGGGGAGATCGATTACACGAAAACGAAGGTTCGCACCCCGTTGTTTCTGATCGCTTCACGGGTTGCCTTCTTGATTGCGGCCGTGCTTGCCATCTCGCAAGAATTCGCAGTCATCATCTGAGCGAAACATCACCCCCCACGGAACAAGGCCGTCCACCGGATAAGGTGGACGGCCTTTTTTAAAGCCTGGCAGTTATGATCACGCACGCTTCGCGGAAGGTGCACGAAACTCGAACGCGCCCGAGCCCAGGCGATCCATAAACGTCCTCTCCGCATCTGCAAGCCAGGATGGGACATCAAGGCCCTCGAACGGCCTCATGCTCACGAGCCCGATCTCTTCGAACTGCGGCGCCATGCCATGGCGTACGCTCGCCTTCCACTCGCCTGCGACAAGGCCGCACCCGTGGGCAAGATGCGCACCGATGAACGGATCCAATGACCAGTAGCGCAAAGCGGCTATTGCCAGTCCGATCTCGTCCAGAGACGCCAGACGAAGCGTCATCCTGTGGGACATTTCAGTCCCCGCTGGAATGACCTCGTAGCCATCCAGTGGTCTCTGGACCGAAACCGTCGAGAAAGCGGCTTGTGCATGGTCGTCGACTTCCTTCTGAAGCCGATTGAGTTCCGCCTTCAGATGAGCGACATCTTCCGGCGCCGCTCCTTTCCGGTCAGCTGCTCGAAGTTCCCTCTCGAGCTTCTCGGCCTGCTTCCGCTTTGCCGATCGCAGAGCGTTATGCTCTGTCATCGCGAGGAACCGGGCACGCTCATCTTCCGGCAGCAGCTGGAGGGCGTCGGCCGAGCGCACGAAATCGTCAATACGCGCCCCGCCAATGACCTCTGCACTGATCGGTTTGGTTGGCAAGCCAGCTCCGATATAAAAGCGCGATCGATCCCACGGTTCTCCGGCCCCGAAAAGGCCGATGATGGGGTTTCGAGCGCGGCGGGCCGCGGCTGCAACCAGGTCCGCCTTTTCCTCTTTCTCGGCGCCCTTAACGCCACCGAGAACGTTGTAGTAGTGATCATCCAGAAGAAAAACTGGACCACCACCTCCAAGCGCGTGCCGCACCACATCGACCGCCTTGCGGCGAAGCGTGCCGCGAATGCCTGGTCCCGGGAAGATCGGCACCATGGCAACCGCTGTGCCATCTATGAGCACGGTAGCCTTCGGGATTGGCTTCGGCGGATTGCTTTGCCCAGGCAAAGCACGTCCTTCCGGTGTCCCAGGCGGATTCGTTGCGAGCGGACTCACCGCTCTAATAACACCCTCAAAGCGAACAGTGTATTCCACTGATTTCTCTCCTCTCATCACTATCAATATGTCGTCAACAGTCCGAAGCCTAGCGCCCGCGCTCGTCCTATTCCCTTGGTCATGGCAAGAACGAACCGGTCATAGTCGAGTACTTTGAGCGAGCCAGTGAACACGCATCGTTCTTGTCGGAAGGACACGCCCTGTCGTTCGAACGGTATGCCGGCCGAGACAACGTCCGGGGTCTCGACCAGTTCAAAACCGCTGCGCACTGCCTTCTGCGCCAGCCAAGAGATACGCGCTGCCTTGTCACCAGCGGGAAGGGCCACAGCTCGCGTCCGCACACGTCCGTCCTTCCTCTTTCGTCCATGTTGGTCATCTGCTCGACCAGTAGGCGAAGCAACTAAACGAAAGGGCGCGACAGCGCCTGCAGCAGGGATTCTGACAGGCATACTCGCCGCGAGGAAAGGCGCCGGAAGACACTCTGACCGAATAGTGACGACCCCACCCATTTCTGGCTCGAAGCTAAACAGGAAGGCGCGGTGTCCATCACCTTTCGGTCCCAGCATCGCCGTGTAGACCATTTCGTGGATCATATAGGCATTAGCTGGCATTCCCGCTGGCATTGTCAAAAACACTTCTCTCAACATCCAGCCTCCTCAGCAGCTGACACCTTTGCTGCTTTCAGCTTCACATTTATTACCAGCATAAGTGCTTGCCACTCTCCGCTTCCTGGACGAGGAAGAATCTCAAGAAGGCCCTCAAGCCGAGGCTGTTTGGCAATGAGCGAATCGATTTGCTGGTCAATGAACGCGGCCTGAGCAGGATCACGTTCGCGCGCATCAATCAGATAGCCCAGGCGTTTCCAAGCATCGCCTTTCAGTGGCGCGACAGCGGCGAGCGCGGCCCGCAAAGGCCGCATCCTGACTGTCCAAATCTGATCGCCGGCAAATGTCACCATGTCGGGTGTCGAAAGGACCATGCGCCCATTTCTTGCCGGGCTTTTTCCGTAGACCGTTGCCAAGAACGGCTCTCCTGGAGGGCTTTGGAGAATGTCTGCCATCCAGTTCGGAATTGTGCGCCAGCTACCGGGGTGGAGTACAACTGAAGGAGGCAAGGCACGCGGTGGCACAATATCGGCCATCAATGTCGCGCCGTTTTCAGTCACCACAGACATCGCCTTGCCGGCGCCCAGACGCATCGATACCTGCTTGGTCGGATGCTGATAAGTCTGACTCATGGCCCGCTGGAAGCCACCATCGGCGTTCGGCGTTAGGTCAAGATGTCTGCCGAGAGATCTGTACCATAAAGCCTGGAGATCCATGACACCCCCTATGAATGATCTATGCAGTTGCGTAGCGTGTTTCGATAGGCTAGTCAATGATGGTCACCGCCTGGGAGGCAGATGTGAAACCGTTCGTTGTTCGGATCCAACTCTCTTCGCCGGTTATCCTCGGCAAGCGCCTGGCCCTTGATGGCCTCCTGGCAGCGCTCCTTTTTGAGCGCACCAATGATATCGATACAGCGCACCAAGCTATCCCTTTGGCGCGCTGGGGCAGTGTATGGCGAGGGTCCGCCGCGCTCATCGAAGGACCCGCACCAATTCGAGAGGTGGTCGTCATTCAAGCCCTCAAGCCACAGCACGAGCTGTCACCATCTAATCTACTGCCGGGTCGGAGGGGCTTCCCACGCATGGACGTCGCCTCAGGACCTTTCCGGAATCAGATGAGCAAGTACATCAGCTATGACACGCCGGCCATTTGGTACACAGGGTGCGGAGATATTCCTGCCGTCAGCGGCCTTCTGGCCGACGTCACCAACATCGGTACGAAGCGGACATCCGGGTACGGGGAGGTCCATTCTGTCGATATCGAAGAGATCGATTTCGATCGAGCTGGCCTCACATTTGTGGATGGTACGCCGGCGCGCGCCATTCCGGCCGACGAATGGGCAACGATCAGTAACCTCGAGGCCGAGATGGCATATGAGCCCATCGAACCGCCATACTGGCGCAGTCCTCACGTTTTGTGTGCCGTGCCTGCGCACAGCATCGTTGCATATGCCGCAGTGCGGCGCCTGACGGGAGTGGATTGAATCCTATGGCCAATCTCATCGAGCTGACCAGGCAGGCATTCGCCCCGGATGGTCCACTAGCCGCTGCCCGCCGGGCCCAAGGGCGGGCGTTCCGCCCAGATCCTGTCCAGCTTGCGTATGCAGAGCGGGTGGCCATGGCCCTGGATGTGCAGGTTGACTCAGGCCAGCACGGCGCTGTAACGGCGCTTGAGGCCGAAACTGGCGTCGGCAAATCACTCGGGTATCTGGTACCGCTTCTTTTGCGGACCGCGCTGGTTCAGCGCAAGGGTTTGGTGTCGACATTCACTTTGCAGCTGCAGCAGCAGCTGCTGGATGAAGACACTCAATATGCTTCGGAAGTGTGTCACACCCTACTCGGTGTGCGGCCGAAGATTGCCAAGCGCATGGGCCTGCGGAACTTTCTATCACCAACGCGTGTCGAGGCGCTTGCTGAAGCGCTCCACGCAAAACACCGACTGACCCCAGACATCAAAGACATTCTTGATGCCCTCTTCGTGCATGCAAAACAAGGCGGTGACATGCGCGAGTGGATCTCCGCATATGGCCAGCTGCCGCCCACGATCGATGAAGGAGAAATTTGTCTCCTGCCGACGTCGCCGGAAGAGGAATCAGAGCGCTACCGCGCACACTTAGCTGATGCCATAGACGCGGACGTACTCGTCGTGACTCATGCGCTGCTCATGACATCGGCGCTCAGATGGAACACCGTACTGTCGCCTAAAGATAACAGCGAAGGCGGATTCGATGCTGCAGTGATCGATGAAGCCGACAGACTCAGTGACGCAGCGGCGCTTTCGGCACAGCGCCGTGTGAATTCGATGATGCTGCAACGTGCTGCTCGGTTTCTGAGCCATCTTGGTGCACCAGACCCATCGGATTCTCTCCTGAAGGAAATTGCGACGTGGCGCCGTGATATGGACGCCCTCTACGGAACAGTCGTTTCCCGCGGCGGCGCCGGCATCAGTCGACTCGGCCATGAAGAATACATCGTGCTGTCGGATCCGCGTCATGCGGCAGTTATGATGCAGGCGCGCGGTGCTGCCGTGACGATGGCAGCCGCTCTGAAGGAAGGCTATGTTGCGGCTCAGCGTAGAGGCGCGGCGGAGGATGACCTCCGGTACATCCGCGATATTGCCGCAGAACTCCGTGATTTTGTGGCGGGTTGCGAAGATGCAAGCGATTTCCGGGTGCCTATGCTCTCTTGGTCACCTGTACGCGAGTGGCCCGCTTTCGCTCTTGTGGGACTACGGCCCGGTCGCTTGTCGGCTCGCCTCTGGCGGTCGTCTGAGGTGGCGCCACCCTTTATTCGCTCGATGGTGATGACATCGGCGACCCTGGATGCCCCGGGGGATGGTGAAGCAACTTTCTCTGAACTTCGAACGGCGCTGGGTCTTATCCCGGGCTACTCGAACTTCCAGGCCGAATTGAGCGATCGCTTTCGGCCACGAAAGTTCGGGCGTCTGTCGTTCGTGCTCGCCGACCGCCGGGTCCCCAACCCGTCATCCTCCGGGGCCTCTGAAGCAGACTTGGAATCGGATGGCGATGGCGGCAGTAGTCATCCGCAGTGGTTGGCATATGTGGCCGCCGGCATAAAGATGGCTGCTGAGTCTGGTGGCCGCGTTCTCGCTTTGACAAATTCCTTCCGGGATACATCCGCCCTGGGGGCGCTTCTCGAAAGCGCCGGCTCGAAGGCCATTGTCCATCAGCCTGGCATGAAGCTGGGCGACATGATTCCGACGTTTGTGGCTGACGAGAATGCAGTGTGGATCAGCCCGACAGCTTGGGAAGGGCTCAATCTTCCTGGCACGATTAACCATCTCGTCATCACGAGGCTACCCTTCCCGTATTTCGAACCTGCTAGAAGGCTTGCTTTGCTTGATTCTATGATGGCGAGGGGGTACTCCCTCGCTAAGGCTAGAGGTGTAATCTATGGAATCGCGCAGAAAGAGGCCCGTCGACGCTTGCGGCAGGGTATTGGCCGCGCGATCCGGGCTGAGAGTGATAGCGCTACGGTGTGGATACTGGATCCACGGTTCCCTCTACCGGACTCGATCACACGAGATCCGAGGCAGCGTATCGCGAACACTGGAACGGTGTTCGCGCCCTTCGTGTCTGCGATACCCGATCGGTTTCGCACAGGTTTGGGGGACACGTATAGTGCATCAGCGATCTTCCCGCTCACCATACCTGACGATGTACAGGAGGTTTTTCTTCCGAAAGAAGAGGATCTTTTTTCTTCCATTTCAGAATGATGGGGTACACCGAGAACGCTTACCCCGTGTTTGATGGGGTGCTGAAACGTACAGTGATTCTGGGCGCGTGCGGTCTGGAGAACGCTTACCCCGTGTTCAATGGGGTGCTGAAACAATGGACGGCGCGCGGGCATTTTCTGATGAGAACGCTTACCCCGTGTTCGATGGGGTGCTGCAAATATGAATGATCCATGCAAAAATTATCCCGGTATTGGGATTATGTTGCATGGCGTACCAGCAGGATATAGGCCGGTTCTTTCGAGCCGGCCTATATCCATTATCACTGTTTGCATTTTTGAAGTGGGGCTCCGCCTAGTGACAACGTAGGCAGAAAAGTTTTTTCAAGTTGATCCTGCCTCACCTCCGGTGAGGATCAGGTCAGCTACTGTTTGCTCCTCCAGGCATTCATCTTCGACAGTGTCAGTGCCGCTAACTATTTTGGTAGTGTGTCATCAAATGTTTCATGCTGAGGCCCGTCAATTTTGATTTCATCGATATTCGTGCAGTTTCTAAGGGCCAGTCTCAGAGCGATATTGTTTCCTCGGCCCATCTGATTCCACACCCAGCCGATGCAGTGCGCTTCAGCTCCACGTGGTGTTTCATGGCACGCCATGACACGGAGGGGACCGGCCGACGGGAAGCTGCCAGGATCGGCAATCGTCATGCGAAGGCGCAAATGCTGGTCCACGCTATAGCCATTGGGGATGACGGTTGGGTCTGTGGATCGCTTCCATGGGCATTTGTTGCACTGCCTGGTTCGTTTTAATTGCCATGTCATCTTGTTGTTGCCTTTTTAATTTTCGGGTGACGCTGCCACTTCGAGCATAGCATGAGGGAGGTCGATGCCCAGCGGTTGGGCCGAAACCGGGGGGGATATTTTATCGGGCTTTGAAGTATGAAATGAGGCGGTTCCATATTCATGCTTCCACCCAACTCCTACCACAACCACCCAATGTCCGAGCCTCGGAGCGATAGCCAACAGAGCGGTGGATCGGCTTGCATAACCGGGGCCGCGTTGTCTCAGAATGTACCTGATACATTATTATATCTGATACATGATTTTGATTTCGCATTTGACGCGCTGCTGACGGGATGAAGCCGCTTATTTGGTGGCATGGTGCAGTGCGAAAACCTAGAACATGATATTGAAAGTTGTGCATTAACAGAGAGTTGGCTCATATACCGCGATAGCAACCTTTAAAGTCCGATAATACTTTCTTATCGACTTTGGATGCCCAATTCTAGGGATCGCGGCTGCCACAGCCCGAGCTAGGGGAACCATGGTGCGGGTTACCGTTGAAATGGCATTGAGCGGAAGATGGTGGACCAGCAACGCGTCGTCCCGATCCTGAATGTCAGCAGGCTGGATCTGCGCTTCCAGCATCATGCCGTGCGTGTCGGGGACGATGTGGTCGGGGATAGTGGTCATGGGCGGGCTTCCTGTGCCTCTGCCGGCGGGGGGATTGACCGGCATTTACGATCCTCTACGATGGATGGGTTCCCCCGGTCACCGGGGATAGGCCCTACCTGGTAAAAAAGCCGAATGTTCCCCCGGGCGCCGGGGATAGACCTTATTTCTCTTTCGGCTTCGGCGGGGAAGGCTGGCAACAGTAGAAGGGCGGTTGCTTTGGCAGCCGCCTTTCTGCTTTTTGTGATCAGCGCCCGATGGGTTACTGATCCGGGTTGACCAGATCAAGCGAGCCGAAGCGGCAATGACCCTGCTTGAAGGGGTGCTTGTCTCGCCTGCCGGCCGGCGGCCCCCGAGCAGAAACACATTGAGGATGACCAGCTCGACGGCGGCAACCGCCATGCTGATGATCAGCCAAAATTCCGGGAAAGTATTGGTTGCGATCTGCGGTCATATAGTAGCTGTATCGCGGCCGCGGACGCGCACGAAAGAGGGCTGAGGTAGACGCTTCTAAAGAACGCCGGCTCTTGGCCGCCTGAGCGAGGCCAACGCCCTCCATGACCGCGGAATGCCGGAAACCGCCGGCATCTTCGCCCGCACCGGCGTGAACTCGCTGGCCCGGGCAGCCGCCCCCCTGTTCGCGCTGATCGTGCGGCTGAAGAGCCGGGCGGTGCATCGCGACGTGCCGACCCTGCGCCAGCGGGTGATCGCCGAGATCCGCGCCTTCGAACGCCGCGCCGCGGCCGATGGCGTGGATGGCGAGACGCTGCGCGCCGCGCGCTATGCCGTGGCGGCGACGGTGGATGATGTGGTGCTGAACACCCCCTGGGGCGGCCGGTCGATCTGGACCGGCCAGTCGATGGTGTCGACGTTTTACAACGAGACCTGGGGCGGCGAACGCTTCTTCGACATCCTGGACCGCAGCCTTGAACAGCCGGCCCGGCATGTGACGCTGCTGGAGCTGATGTATCTGTGCCTGTCGCTGGGCTTCGAGGGCCGCTATCGCGTCGACCCGGC
>MDTF01013537.1_pt1 | contig 19566 bp, 17 predicted proteins | sample 811191 | NCBI WGS metagenome assembly MDTF01 (sample SAMN05326649, study PRJNA326480) | marine metagenome | isolation source: seawater | place: Southern Ocean | collected 2011 | reverse complement strand
TTAGTGATGGAAGGCTTTTGCCTGCATTTGGTTTGGGTAGTGCTCTTGGTCAAGATTACTCCACAACGGGCACTCAGACGAAAAGGAGAGGTAAGAAAGCAGATGAGGCACTAGAATTGGTGGCTCGGCTCTGGACAGAGAATGACGTTAATTTCGACGGAGAATTTTTCCAGTATAAAGGAGCGTCGATTTCACCGAAACCGGCAAACCCGAATCTTCCGTTGTGGATCGGCGGCTCGAGTGAGGTTGCTATGCGCCGAACAGCAAAATACGGCACCGGCTGGCTAGGTGGTATAGATACGCCTGAGCAAGCCAAATTAGCTGTGGATGGTATTAAGTCAGCTCTTCTCGAGACAGGGCGCAGTATCGATGAAGATCACTACGGTGCTTCTTTTCTCTTTCGCTTTGGAAGTCCTGAAGATGATGTTGTAACCACCACTGCAAAGGGACTAGCAGCAAGATTAAAGCACTCGCCGGACAGGTACTTGGTAGCGGGTGATGCAAAAGCTGTGGTTGGTCGGATTCGGGAGTTTATTGCTGCTGGGTGCCACAAATTCGTTTTGCTACCCATGGCAAATGGTACGACAGAAGTGATGGAGCAAACGCGACTTTTTATCGAGGAGATCCTGCCTGAGTTTGATTGATTTCAGTTGGTTTATAGTTGGTCGATCACTTCTCCAAGCTGTCGCTAAATTGTTTGCCGCCAAGTAATCACTGAATTCTCCTGCATCAAAATAAATGCCTTTGCGGGAGGGATAATGCTGAATTTCATTTTAAACGGGTCCGTATGCAGTGCACGTTTCTGCGGAGACTAAATCCTGTCAGCCTTTGATTTGCATCATCTGTATCTGGCTGATATTCGGTGTAAACCTCTAGTACTTCTGCTTGTCGCTGAACAGCCCCAGAACTTGTTCTTGTCCGTCAGGCTGCGTTCCGCTCACTACGATTCCCTGACAACAGGGGCCTCGGGTTTCGCCGAAACCAGCATGCAGTGAATCCACCGTTTTTCTTAGTCACGAGAGCGGTGAGAGCTATAAAACCCATAGGTGCGTTTGGGGTGGGGGCAGGGAAATGTGCAGGCACGCGTGGTAGGCTTGACGTAGAGAAATAAAAAAGACACTTGACCCGGATAAAATATGGCGCAGGAGCAAGAAGCCAGAACAGGCCTATTCCAGCAGAAAACCACGAAGGATTATGTGGTGATGTGGAAGGGTCGGGAGATTTGCAGGTATGCCTCTGTCCGAGATTTTGTCGATGCTCATGGCGAGGGTCTGGCCGCACTCGAGGTGAACCAGGAAGATTTACTCGAAAGCTACTATAGGGACCTCTAGGTCCTGATGACCAACAAAACGGGCCCGGGCTATGCGTGTAAATAGTCTTAAGTCTGTCTACTAGGGCGAGGTACTGCTCCAATGGAGGATAGCCGTCAAAGATCGAGGGCTAAACTTGAGGGGCTTGAATTAGATTGTGTTACTACTCGTTGATACCGACAGCAATGGTGTCGTCTTCAATTCTTATCGGATAAGTCTTGATAGGCTCAAACGCCGGCGGGGCAATGACCTCGCCATCACTTAACCTGAATTCAGCTCCATGATAAGGGCAGGTGATACAACCGGCTGCTATTGTGCCACCTTCCAAGGTGAACCTTTCATGCGAACAGTAGTACGAAACGGCGAAATAGTCTTCACCTTCTCTGCATAGGAGGATTTCCTCTCCATTCAGCTCAACATACATTTGCATAGTTACAGCTAGTTCACTACACGCTGCAACGACGTAATACTTGATTGTCATGATTTATATTTAAGCATTTTCTAACGCCATGCGAAAACCGGCTGGTCATAATCCAGGACCCTTGTGGCATGTCCATTGATGGCGACCTCTCTGAATTGGTACAACATTGCGGCGGTCGGAGCATAGATCACGTCATCGTGATAGTTCATGGAGAGAACCTGACGTTCACTCTGTGGAATAGATTCGAGATTGGGTGAATCGCCTCGAGCGAGTTCCGTGAAAGTAAACGGATGAATCGATGCGACTTCGCCTAGGTTCGGTTTCAGGTCATTTTCAATGACATCGGTCCAAACAACTACCGGAGTTATGACATATCCGGATCGCGTAACGTAATCGTCCAGGGTGCCAATAACCTGTTGTTTGTTAAGGTCCAGATTAATTTCTTCATGCAGCTCGCGAAGTGCGGCCTCAATCGCATCCTCGCCGGCGTCTACTCGCCCTCCCGGCAAAGCCCATTGTCCGCTATGTTCCTTTAAGGCGGTGGAACGTCGTGTCACGATGACTGAGCATTCGTTCTCGTGATCAAAAATAGTAATTGCAACCGCGGCGTGCCGAAGTCCATCAAGTGATTGTCTCTCGTCCTTAAAGATCGAAAGGTTGCGACTAATGCTCAACCTGGTTTCGTCGTTATAGTGGTAGTGGGTGATGGGACGCACAGTTACTGCCCTTTAATATATTCGTTCGTGATTATCAGCCGGATGATTACCCGAAAGATAATCTTCCTAGGAGCCCAACCGCTGCATACCTATATTTTTGGTGAAGTGCTCTGTAGGACATTTTTCCTAGACTGCTGTCCTAGTCGTGGGCTTGCTCGGCAGTGCCCTATCCTCTGGCGACCAGATAATTGCCTAAAGTTCCAAGGAAACTGCTGCTAACTATTTCGTAACCAACGTCCTCAGCCTGCATGCTAGTGTCCAGTACGCATATCCGCGCCTGTGCAACATCTAGCTGCCTTGATAAGAATAGAGAAATTACTAATTCGCAATAACGCGGCGTGTTGTTAAGCGGTTCTCAAATCTGGTAGCTGGTAGTTTTGTTTTTCTAACTCGGCCCTTATGGTTTTCTTATCGATCTTGCCCGTGGAGGTGAGCGGAATCTGGTCAACAAAGATGACATCATCAGGCAGTTGCCATTTTGCGAAAATTTCGGCGCAGTGTTCCAGAATAAGTTCTCTCGTGATGTTCGATCCATCAGCAAGGATCACCAAAGCAACAGGCCTTTCATCCCACTTAGGGTGTTGCTGTGCAACGACGGCAGCCTGCACGACGCTGGCAAGCGCAACGATATGGTTTTCAAGGTCGACTGATGAGATCCATTCTCCTCCCGATTTGATTAGGTCCTTAGACCGATCGGCAATGATGAGATATTCTTCACTATCAATTTTTGCGACATCACCCGTTACTAGCCAACCGTTGTGAAATTTGTCTGGCTGGGGATCATTATAATATTCGGCACAAACCCAAGGTCCCCTAATGAGAAGTTCACCAACCGAGTCCCCATCATGAGGCACTGGGTCCCAGTTTTCGTCAACAATTTCGAGCTCGAGACCGGGCATGATCAGTCCCGCTTTTGCGATGTTGTCAAACTGCTGTTCTTCCGTCAGATTGAGATGGGACCTTTTGGCGACCTTACGGCTCAGGGTTCCGAGTGGGTTGGTTTCTGTCATTCCCCAGCCCTGGATCATTTCCACGCCCAACTCCTCAAAGTACCAGCGCATCAGCGACACAGGTGGTGCGCTGCCGCCGCAAGTTAGTCGGGATAGTTTACTTAGGTCATGCTTCTTGGGGTTCTCTTCCAACAGGCTTCTTATTCCCTGCCAGATTGTCGGTACCCCTGCTGATATTGTGACTTCCTCTTGTGCCATTAACGCAACCAGTCTTTCAGCGTCCATAAACCGGTGCGGGAGGACCTGTTTACAGCCTAGCATCGATGCCGTGAAGGGCAGCCCCCAGCCCATGGCGTGAAACATTGGGACAATGCCGCATACCGAGTCCAGCGCAGACAGACCCATTGTGTCAGTCATAGCCTGGGTAACGGTGTGTAAATAGGTAGAGCGATTGGTATACATCACACCTTTCGGTTTGCCCGTCGTCCCGCTTGTGTAGCACAGACCCATGGGTGCGTTTTCATCAATCTCTGGCCATTCGAAATCTTCAGGTTTGTCTTCAATGAACGCTTCGTAGTCTACTTGGTTGGAAAAGTTGGACTCCCCACCTTCGCCATGTCGGGATATAACCAGCAGCTCAACCGTAGGGATTTTGTCCAGGATTGGCTCAAGAAGTGGTAGGAGGTCTTCGTCAGCAAATATCACGCGGTCAGCCGCGTGATTAATAATATATTCCAGATCAAAAGAGCTTAGCCGAATATTCAGTGTGTGAAGAACACAGCCCATCGATGGGACGGCTTGATACAACTCTAGGTGGCGGTAGTTATTCCACATGAAGCTCGCAACTCGGTCCCCGGGTTTAATCCCATGATCTGACAATGCGTTGGCCAGTTGCTTGGATCTGGTTGCGGTAGCGCCCAGGGTCTGCCGATGTGTGCCGTCGGCGAGGAGGGTGACAATTTCTACATTTGGGTCAAGTTTCGCGCCACGTCCAAGGATCCGGGACATGAGCAGAGGTGTTTGTTGCATTGTCATGGGGTTACTTTCCTGGCGTTTTCGAGAAGTTGGGTAGGATAACGGATTTGGTCGTTGAAGTAAGCAAGGGCCTGCACGATTAAGGGGCTGGCAAAGCCTAGCTTGATTCGGTGGTTGAGGCTGACGCCTGGCGCCTATGGTGTACCCAGGCCTCTGCGGTAAAGAGCAGGAGAGCAATCCAGATACAGCCGAATGTAACAAGACGATCAATGCCGAATTCCTCATTGTAGACCAGTACGGCGATTATCAGAGCAATGGTTGGTGCGATGTACTGGAACATTCCGATGACCGTCAGGGGTAGCCGAGTGACTGCGGCAGCGAAACACAGCAGCGGAAACGAAGTCACGAATCCCCCCAGTATGAGCAGTAAATCGGTGTCTATATCATTGCCAAAAATCATTGTTTGCCGAGAGGCTATCCAAGCGATGTAGGCGAGTGCAAACGGTGCAACGATCATTGTCTCAACAGCAAGGCCTGCGATCGCGTGAAGTCCGAGGTTCTTGCGTAACAATCCATAGAGTCCGAAACTGAATGCCAGCGTCAATGCGAGCCATGGTATGCGCCCGAATAGAATCAGTTGGATAGCGATACCTGTTCCGGCGACTACTATAGCTATCCATTGCAGCGCCCTTAGGCGTTCTTTCAAAAAAACGACTGCGAGAAAAATACTGACCAGGGGGGTAATAAAGTATCCAAGGCTGGCCTCGGTGATGTTCTGGTTAACGACTGCATAAATAAATACCAGCCAGTTGACGGTCAGTAGCATCGCCGTTAGGAACAGCTTTGGGAGTCTTGCGAAGGGAACTCTTAGTTCCTTTAATTCGCCATTGTACGCCAGGATACAAATCAGCAGCACAACGGCCCAGACAACTCTTTGTGCCAGTATTTCCCCGGGGGAGACGTGATCGACCCATTTAAAGTAAATGGGGACGATACCCCAGAAGATATAAGCCGTAAGCGCAAAATAGACACCCTGGGTCGTTCTTTCGTCACTCATGACAAGAAACATCTGTGGTATGCAGGACGAGCACTCTAAGCGGCTGTCTATATAAGTTCAAGGTGGGTCACTTCACGCGTCTTGCCGAGCTCTTATTTATAAGCGGCCTGTCCGGCGGCAACGTCAAGCAATGCAGTTAACATAACCTAAAATATAAGTGCTGGCCTGAATCTCCTCTCCGGTGATCACACCACGATGCTCGACTAGTTTGGGGTCTTCTATGGGAGGGTTCGACTGTCGAACAGAACTAGTTTCTAACTATAAGAATCTCACCTGATGCATTGACCGGTCGCTTCAGGAACTTTTCCAACAGCTCTACATTATCGAGCTTTTCTTCGCATTTCACAGCCAGTTCGCTAAATGGCGGGCGACAGGGGTCAGAGATCATTATTTGCTTTACTCCGGCCTTCCTCGCCCTGCTCATTAAGTTGTAAAGTTCGTGACCCATCTCATCCCAAAAACATATGTCAGCACCCATCACCACGTCAAAATTACCTAGGTAATTGACGGTAAGTTGCTTAAAGGTCTTTTTTTCCCCGGACATCTTTAGCCCGTTCATTTCTGCGTGTACGTCGAGGTAAGGTAAGACATTCTCGTCCGCATCAATGCCATGCACTTTGTTGCCAAACTGTTTTGCACAATAGAGCCCCAGTAAACCCCAACCACACCCTATTTCTAGTACCCGGGAACGTTTCGGTAATGGATTTTTTTTCAGGTAATCCATGATCAGGTAGCTAGAGTTCCAAAATTTGTTGCCATGGATTTCGGCGACTTTCCCATCACGCTTTAATTGCCTGATACGGGGGTGATTTGCATTCAGGATCTTCAATCCAAAAGCCTGACGATGCGTCTTGGTTGCCATATGTGTACTTCGAGGGTTTATAAAGGCCGCTAGTCTATCAGCCGGGTCAGCCTTCACACCACTTTCTGTGGGGTAAACGCGTCCCTGCCGTTCTGGTAGTTAAAGAATCCCTGCTCAGCATTTCGGTTGACTAGATGTCTGTCGTACATGGGGTGGTGAAGGCTCCTGACTTCGTGTTCAATTTCGAATAACGCTTTCCCATTGTTTGGGTCAACAATAGTCTGAAAACGGTACTGGTTCTGGTCTGACTCCTCCGTGATCAGGTTGTTATCCTTTAGGTAGCTGTGTGGCCCTGAAAAATCCGATACGTATACCGCAATGTGATGTCCATCATAGAAAGGTTCTGGTTTGCGTGTTTCCTTGAATCGAATAAATTGTTCCTGGCCGATGAGGACCTCGCACTGGTTTTTCTTTTTATTGATGCGGGTTCGACATCCCATGACCTGCTCGTAAAACCGGCTGATTCCGGGCGCTGAGTCAGTGGGTACGTGTAATTCGATGTAGGGAATCCCGAGCTGTACTTTGCCGAATGTGCCGGGGCGGAAACAGCGTAGGTGATTCCCCCAGGGACAGGTGATGTCCAAGTAGTTTTTTCTTTCTGTGAAACTGAATTGGGTATCTTTCAGGCGACGGCTCATTTTCTCCAGCCGCACTAGAAGCGATTTCAGATCGGGTACTACAACGCCGACATGTCCTCTCAGGACCTGGGCTTTGGCAGTAGGCAGGTGGAACTGTTGACGCCCAACGTTGACCCAGACGTTGGACGGACCAAAATCCATGTAAGGGTCTCGCGTGAAACCGAGTAGATTGACATAGAAGAACGTCGCTATTGGTTGGTCCGGAACAGTTACATTGACATGCTCCAGTGCCAGAATATTTCCGACATCGACTTCTGTTCGATCAAATTTTACTTTGGTCATATTTTCTCAGGTCCCAGACAGTGACTGTTAAAATGAACTAAATTAAGAGCATCTGTCAAAACATATCGGGAAAAGAGAAACTAAAGTTGGTTACATGACAAAAGTGACAAATGACAGGCCGGAATCTTTCGTTGTTAGTCTAGAAGAACAGCTGATAGGTGACTGGACGGTTGTCAGTGAGAGCCAGAAAGGAACGAAACGAGATAGCATGACTTATGACTTTGAAATACAAGTGCCTTCGGCAGGTAGTGTCGAGTTGGAGGACTCGGTTCGATTCAAGTGGTAGAGCGTCAGTAGGCTCTAAAGTCATTCAGGCCAATAAAGGTTCCGCCGTTTTTCTCACACAATGTCCTCATCAGAATCGAAAACTTTATGCCTGTTTCCTGATAACGGGGTGGGTTAGCGAATTGAACAGGAAAACCAACGCCATGAATTCTCACCAGCCGGTTGCCTTTTGAATCCGTGCGATTGATTCGGTCGACGACATCAACCACTCGCTGGATTGATCGTCCACTGAATTCATCTCCGAAAACATACAGGCTGATCTTTCTCCCAGGTTTGTAATAGGTGCTAATCGCTTTTGTTATTCCCTCGACCGGAGATGAGTTTGAGAACACGTTCCATGAACGCATCCTATCGATAATAGCGCGACGACGGGCGTCTGAATCTGGAATCCATGCGCCTGCATACTGGGTAAACATGTAATTTCCCATGTCGTTCATTACCTGAATACCCTTTAAACGCGGATAGACAGCCAGTGTTTCTGCTACCTTCTGGAGCACAAGTGGCCAAGCGTAGTTGTACATGCTGCCAGAGGTATCAATGATAAAAATGACATACTCGCTGTCAACCGGAATACCGCCAATCTTGTCTTCGTCCGCGGAGCGGCGATAGTCTGCCAGTAGCTTTGCCATTTCATCTGTCAGTGACTGTTTCGCCTCAGCGAGCTTGCCCTCGACTAGTGTTGATACCTTGGTTTTATCAAGAGTTTTTTCATGTTTGGATTTTAGCGCAGACAGCTCGGCATTAAGTTGCAGTAATCTGACGATCTCTTCTGATTGTTGATCTTCCTTTCGAATCATCTTCCGATTAATGTCTTTTGCTTCGCCTCTTAAGTCAAAAAGTTCCTCTTGAAGTGCCGCCAGGTAGCCTTCCAAATTAGAAACGGTATCTTCAATGACGACAGGCTCGAATACTTTGGTGAGTACCAGTAAAAGAATGATCGCACCGAAACCGCAACTGATCACGTCCAGGAACGAAAGGCTTATGCCTTCAATTTCTCGTCTGTTTCTCATGTCATATCGTCCAAGTCATTTCATCCCAAGGTTTTCATTCAAGAGTCCTCATTATGGCTAAGGCCAGTCCTCCGGTGGGGCAAGAAATGAGCCGCCGGTAATCTGGGCGAGGCGCCAGTAAGAAGGCGCCGCAATCGGGTCTCCTTCCATTGGGAATAGAATGACGTTTACTGGACTCCCATTAGGTAGCAGATTCAGAGCGCTGGTAAACAATTCAATCCGGTCCCTGTTGTTGATGGTCGATTTCCTGGATGGCTCGATGCCCATAGTGGGAAGGCTGTCGATAATTAGGAAAATATTGTCAGGCTTTGGCTCCATTTGAGCTGCGAGAGCAAACGCGTTATGCAAAGACGTGCCTCCCTGGGGGATGGTTTTTTTAATAGCCTCTATTGAGCCATCGGTGCCGGCCCTTTCGGTGGCCCTTAACCAGTCAGCGTCAGTGCCGGGTATTGCAGGTTTTGCTTCTGCGTTAAAAGTGAATAGCTGGAAATTTGCATCATTGGGCATATTTGCAGTGATCCACTCCACGGTTTTTATGGCGCGTTGCCACTTCTTAGACGCAAGTTTTTGTTCATCGGGCATGTTTCTGCGTCTGATGATGTTGACGATAGTTTTGTCGAGCATGCTGGCGGATGAATCAAGAAGAATAAGTATGTGTTGTCCTCCGACCTTCATACCGGTGAGATATTGACGGTCGCCTTGCCCGACCACTGAGCGCAACGCGCTACCGGCTGTTTCGTCGGCAGCGACGCTGCCTTCTAGGTTTGCGGCCTGTTCTTCAAGATCCTTGAGCTCTGATTTTAGCTCTTCGATACTTTTGTCCTTACTCGCTCCAGCCTGTTGCAGATTGGCAAGCTCGGATTCTAGTTCCCTGATGGTGTTAATCACTTCAATGGCCAGTTGTTCAGTGGTGATAATCTCGTCTTTCTGATTCTCTGCTGTGTTCCGCAGGATCATCAGGTTTTCCGTTTCCTCTTTGACTTCTATTTCGAGTTTTTTAACCTCGGCCAGAATTTGGGCGTTAAGTTCCTGACTGGTGGTGACTGTTGCATGGTTGATAATGATGTAGATGAGAATCACCGCCCCGAATCCACAGGACATGATATCCAGAAAAGAAAGACTGAATATGTTGGTGTCTCGTTTCTTAGCGATCTTGCGGAACCGAAATCAACGTTAACTGATCCCCGGCCAGTTCAATTTTATCGCCAGGTTTTAGCGGTCTGCTAGGGTCTGCCGCGGCGCCGTTGATCGTTACCGTGTCAGTAGCACTACATTCAATCATTATCTGGTTGTCTCTAGTGTAAAGCGTGAAAGCAGGGTTATTGCTGGACCTGGGTCCCGTAGAAAGATCTGCATCGATGCGCAGCGCCTTGCCGATGGCCGTTGCTTGATGACGCCATAAAATATGAGTCGCGCCGGTAGCACTGGTTTCCCGTTTTGGCGGGGCTGCTACTTCACCAGTACCCAATTGGACGACATGGCTGACGGTGTCTCCATTACCTATGATCGTGGCGTTGTGGGTTGCGGCAGAGTCATTGGCTTTTTCCTTTGGCAGATCGATGATCTCAAGGTTTGCAACCAGTTGGAGTGATTCTTTGAGTCCTGGAAAACCCTGAAGGCGATGGGAGAGGAGCAAGCTGGCAGACTCATTTGTGCCTATTTCGCTGCGGATGGCTTGAACAATCTTTGGATACAGTGGGGTGCAGGCCTTCAGCAGGCTCTCTTGCGAAATCGCGACGGAATGCTCTGTGTCTGCTGCTTTAATGCTAAATGAGTGCGTGTTGCTGTCCTGCAGGTTTCTGATCCAGCCGGGTAACAAGTTGAATAGCTGTTGTTCGGTGTCTGCATTGTGCATCGGGTCAAATCTAGTGGTCTGGATAAACTGGCTTGCAATTATGTTCGCCCAACGATCAAAGAGGGTGGACAATCCCGTTTCCAGAATGGTTTTTACATTTTTTCTTGCCAAGACTCCCCGATTGCTAATCTGCGTGAGGGTGAATGAATGAAGGTGGGCGTCAAGGTGAATAACATTGGAACACAGGGTCAGATCGCTGGCTGAGATGACTGACTGGTCAACCACGCCTTTTATGGGCATGCCACATTCGTGGGCGATGCCTAGTAGCAAGCCAAGGTCGTTACTGTGGTAATAGCCCGGGACTATCACAATCACGTTTGCCACTGCTTTGTTAATGGGTAGCCAGAGGTCTTCGAAGTGGGCAAAGGCGATGTCCGCGTTGTGGCGGACTTGCTCAGTACTGTTAGGCAGCGGGTTGGTGTTTAGCTGACTCCAGAAGCGATTGTTGGTCCAGCGTGGAAGAAGTTTTACATTTTCACTGGCTTCTTCTCCGGTCATCAGGCTGTTGTTATTGAGCACAGCAATACCCGGGCTGGTTCGAATCAGTTCGCTGTCAACGGTAAGTTGAATCCCAGCGTCATTGATATTAAATACGGCAATGCTCAAGTTCGGCTCCGATCAGGTCTGTAGGTGGCGAACAAGGCGCACGTCACAATATTCTTCTGCGTCGAGCGCTAGGCGCTCCTGAGCTAATTGCAGTTGGTGCAAAAGAAACATGATCAGAATGCTGATTAACAAGGCGACAAAAGTAGAATTGAATGCAACGCCAAGTGATTGGGTAACGCCCGCGATATCACCTTCTACTGCCTTGTGAGCCTGACCGAGTGCTTGGCCAATTCCGCGCACCGTGCCAAGGAACCCAATAGACGGGATAGCCCAAGCGATGTATCGAATCATCGAAAGCTCTGAATCGAGGCGCTCGGACTCTGAATCGCAGATAGCCCGTACCGTATGCGAGACATCCTGAATATTGCGGGTAGATCTGAATCGATGCAGTGCAGTGAGCAGAGTGCGCGGTAAAAGATATCCATGCTGTTCTTCGGGTAGGGCCTCGATTGGCCTTGAGTATTCGCGCGTATCTTCGGGAAGGATGCTGGTTCCTGAGTTAAGGGGTATCAGGTCGAGTTGTAGAACGCTTTTTTCCTTGGCTGTTTGGACGGCTTTGTAACCCATCAGCGACATGGCCCAAAGCATAAGAATCAAACAAGCTTCCTGTTCAAAATCACGGATGACGACATAGGCGGACCTCTCAGGCACATAGTCAGGGTTGGCATTCAGCTGTATTGCTTGATCGTCAAGTGCCAGGGCTGCGTTTGGTCTCACGACTGAAACGTAGATGGCATGCACCAGAATGATGGCGATGATGAGCGAAAAAAGCTGGTAGATAAATTCAATTGGTAATTTTTTGTTCATGGCATTCCTTAAAAAGATGCTTGATACCTAAATATCCACTGGAAATGTTACCGCGTTGTCGGCACTGATTTCTTCGCTGGGCTGAAAGTTTTTGAAAGCATCCCCGACATTTCGCGCTCGAAGGTTATTACCCTGAGGGACTGGTTTAGGCGATAGTTTAGATGATTGTTTAGGTAACGCCTCAGAGGTTTGTTCCTTGAGTACGTCGGCAGATTCGATGTCATCATCTAGGATGGGGTCAATCTGGCCTGAGCTGTCAGAGGTCGGAACAGATTGCTGCTGATTTTCAGCCGCATTCAACGGAAGGGCGAATAAACCGGCAAGTGTAATAGCGAAAAATATCGTGTTTCTCGTCATTCAACGAACCTCGCGATGCGAAACCCAACGTCTGGTCTTGGATCTAATCCGTAATCCCTGAACGTCCAGCGTAGTTCGCTGAACCGGCCATGGGTGTAATTTGAACCTCGAATAACGTAATAATCTCCTTGGGTCGGTCCCAGTGGATCTACTAGAGTTTTCCTGTGTAATTCGACTGAGTAGTAGTCGTTTATCCATTCCGAGACATTGCCCGCCAAATCGAAGATGCCCAGCTCATTCGGCGCATAGGTGCCTGAGGGCGCAGGTCCTCGAAAGTTATCGTTATAAGCTTTAATACTGTAGGGCACCATGTTGGCTGCAGAAACATCCGCATAGTTCCCTGAACCGGCAGTGGGTGGCATATTGTCGCCCCAGGGGAATCGGGTTGGTTTTTTCTTTGACGCGTAACGCGCTGCCCATGCCCATTCTGCCTCCGTGGGAAGACGGTATCCAATGGTGACTGGCGACCTTAGACGCCACTGACCATCTTTCAGGGCATAAGCAGTAGGAAGACCCTCTTTCTCACTTAGCCAATTGCAGAACCGGGTAGCTTCTTCCCATGAGATATTGACGACAGGCCTGTCTTCTTCGCTTAGAAGTGCTCGCCCCAATAATCCGGAATCATGGCCAGGATCAAATTGCTTGAATGAACGATTGCTGATCTCCTGCTGACCAAGATAAAAAGATCGCGTCAGCTCGACATTTTTTTCAATTTCATTAGACCTCCTGCCAGGTTCCCGGCGACCGGCACCCATACCAAAGGTTTCGGGGACAATAAATCTGAGAATGCCGCCGATAGAGGTGGAAATTTGTTGGGGAATCGATGAAATTCTGGCAGCTTCCTCGGTTAGCATGACAATGTTTAGCTGTTGCGGTAGTCCTGGCTGCGGAATGACTTTTGTCTTAAAGCTCGCATACCCGGGCAGTTCAACGCGCAGTTCATGAGCACGGGCGTTAAGCTTCAGGGTCTGGTTTGCGTCCCCAGCTGCCAGGTCGTCTACGAACAGGTATGCCCCCGGTGGAGTAACGGTTAGTTTGATGAGCCCTACGATAGGTTTCAGGGAAAGTTTCAGGCTGAGGTCTTCATCAGGACTAATCGACAATGACCTCGTGTGGTTTTGGTAACCCGCTCGCGTGGCAACTAGTTGGTAGTTTTCAGCGGGGGCCAGTGCTATCGAAAGAGGGGTTTGGCCGTAGTACTGGCCTGAAATAGTGACATTAGCTCCTTTAGGAGTGCTCACAATATTTATTTTCCCGTCAGCTTTTTCTAGTATCACCTGATCCAGTTCCTGAGGTTCCTGAGCAGCCACTTCCAGTATGGATTCGAACACGTTGTAGCCGGTTTTTCGGATTTGCAGAGTCCGTGCACCTTTGATCACTTCAAGGATTGCGGGTGTCGTCCCGACCCGTTCGTCATCGATCACTATTTCAGCACCACCAGGCAAAGAGTTGATCGAAATATTTGCCCAGGCTGGGAGTAATGTGATCTGTTCAGACTGAACTTGCCGCTTACCCTTAACGGAGATCACAGCCTCAGCTGTTAGGTACCGCGGATGGTTAACTAAAATGTTTCTCGACCCTGCTTCTACTTCGTTAATAGTGAGTCTAGTTTCGCCCACTAGTTCTTGATCAATAAAAACGGCTGCTCCCTGAAGATTTTCCCCATTGTGTATGGCGATGATCTCCACGATTCCAGGTAGTTTTTTTAAAGAGAAACCCCAGTCCTGATCGGGTTCTTCGGTCAGGTTGACCCTTGATTCGAGTGGGTAATAGCCATCAGCCTCGGCGCGGATATCATAGTCGCCCTTTAGCATTAAAAATCTTTCACCGAGTTGATATGTTGGGTAGCCGCTTGAAATCGTAAATTTCGTTTCTACTGGGTCAAACACAAATTTGACGGCTTTTGCATTGAGCATGAACAGCGCGACTGTAACTAATACGAGGAAAAGTAATAGGACTACAACCTTTGCCGGGCTTGGCTGAAAGAGTGGTTTTTTGCCGGGTGTACTGGGTCTCGAAAAATCAGCCGGTTTTATGATGGTGTTTTCGGATTCCGCCATTATCTAACTCTCTCTGTGCTGGCGATTTCCAGTATTGGTGGTGGTCTACCCGCCAGCACCACGAGGTCTTCACGAACATCACGGTACCCCAGCCGTTGGCCTACCACGGTATAGCGTCCTGGTATGAGATTTACCACTTTGTTGGTTACTTTCCCCAGAGCTGCGTGCCTGCGAACTGTAACTTCCGTCTTTCCATCGGAGCTGATGGTGACTGGTATTTTAATTCTCGCCGTGGATATCAGTCGCGCAAGGATATCGATGTGATTTAGCAATTGATCGGTTGTTGGCCTAGCCCGGGAGGCTTGCCTGAGGGCGGTTGATGCCTCTGCGAGCCCTTCATCGCTTTGTAACACGGTTGGATCAATCAGAAGTTCCTGCAACTTGTTCTTAAGCGTTAGGCGCGAGTTAGCGTACACAAGTCCAGTCAACGCAAATTCTAGTGAGTCAGCAATTAAAAGAGCAGCTTCATACTCCTCAATTGCGCCTGGCCAGTTTTCCGATGCGATGTGGGCGGCTGCCTTTTTTTGGTGTCCAAGAATAATATCGTTGCGTTCTGATTGTTCTATTTGAAGGAAACCATCGTTTGATTCATTTGAATTCGGTAGGATTTTTTTCGCTTGTGTGAATGCTTCGCGTGCTGCTTTATAGTTTTTATTGGAAATTTCCAGAAAGCCTTCTGACATGGCGAGTTGAAAGTTTCTTTTTTTAATGGCGTCTTGGACCCGAGTAATTCCTGCTTTCGCCGGAAGCCATTCGCCATCGATATTCATTGCGGTTTTAAACGCACTTTTTGCATTATCTAATTTCCCATTACGCTCAAACAATTCACCTTCACGAACGAGGTCTTGAACCTCTTGCAGTGTTTCTGCGCGGGCCAGTTTGTATCGTAAATCCGCATTTTCTCCGTCTATTGAGACGGCTACAGTGAAAGAAGTGAGCGCGGTTTCAATATCGCCTTCAAGCAGTGCTTTATTCCCCCGAGCGGTGTGTCTTTCGAGTTCGCTGATGGCGCGAGATTGAAGCTGACTCAAACTAGTCGACACAGCTTTATATTGATCTAGCGCGGGCTGAAACTGCTTTTCCCTGTACAGGTTATCTGCAGCCTCTAGCTCTGCGTTGATTTCCTCATATTCAATGGCTGCCCAAAAAATAATGCCGGTATCCTCCAGATCAAGCTGTTGCCTTAGAATATCTCTCGTGAGCTCTTTCCCTCGTTCCTGAAACATTTCAAGCCGAGCTGACTCTAGAGGAGTAACAGCAGCTTGTGTCTCAGGCCTTGGGGTCTCCTCCCTGTTGGTCACCGACGGAGAACTATTCGGTGAAGTTGTGGCTCCCGTTGAAGTATTCGATGGTAAAAAATAAAATAGTAAACCGGCAAAAAAGAGCAGGAAGGCACCGGCAAATAGAACGCGCTGCAGGGGTACGGCCTCATTCTGACGCTTACTAATAAGGTCCGGGGTGGCGGGTGTCGTTATTTCCGGAACGAAGGATGATCGGCGTGAAAAAGCGACTGATTCTATTGCCGTTGAGGTGCCCTCGAAATGATTTCCCAGCGATTCACGCAACTCAACGAGCGTGCTGGGTCGTTCAAACGGAGATTCGCTTACCATAGCGCGAAGCTGTTGCTCAAGGTGGGCGTCGATTGGCAAATCAAGTTCCGCATCTTTTTCCCAGGGTTTGCCTGCAAGCACTCTAAATAAAATACAACCCAGCGAATAGATATCGTCATCTGAGCCCGGATCCCTGCCCGCCAGAACCTGCGGGCTTAGATAGGTTTGTTGATCGCCCGGGTAGGTGGCGGTAGGCTGCGCGAAACCGGTGATGTGGACGAGCCCTGACGCGTCTACCATGATATTACTAGGGCTTAGTGTTCCGTGTGGGATGCCAAGATTGTGGGCATAGGTCAGAGCCTCCAATACTTGCCGGAGCAGTGGCCAGATTTTTGGATGGTCAAGGTCAAAAATTTGGTAATCCGTCAGGTAGGGTTCAACCAAGTATTGAAGTCCGTTCTCGATTCCTGCCTCAACGCTAAGAGAGATATTTTGGTGCACGAGGCCCTTAAGCCTGCTTACGCGGGTGTTGACTGATGACCAGGTATCGTTATCCAAACTCGTCGTCATAAACCTGATCAATACCCGATCGCCAGTTTGGTTGTGCGTGGCAACCCAGGATTCAACAGACCCAGGTGAGTCAGGGTCCAAGGCTGACCTTTTACTCAGAACATATTGTTTCGGGAACACTTGACCTTCCCGGAGTTGCAAATTCATTGACACTACCGATGATGAATACGATGCCTAGGTTACTGTACTTTTATTGCGGGTTCATTGTGCTGGGAAACTGCTTTCCTGTACGTAAATTTTCTTAAGGAGTTTTCGCCACTGGGCATACTGTTCCTGTGCGGTGCCGGTAAGCTCAATAGTCCGGCCTTCGATATCAAGTACATAAGGTGTGATTTCGGTGCCGAGAGATTGGCTCAGTTCACGTAGGGACTCGGCGTGAATTTCTGCTTCCTTACGGCGCTGCAATCCATTTTTAATCGCGCCAATCCCTCCTACAACCGCTCCCGCGGCAGCGGCATCCGTTGCCCAGCTGTTTCCTTCACTGCCTGCTGCTATCCCGATAGCCATTAAACCTATACCTGTTAAAAGACTGGTTTTAGCCTGACGCTGTACTTCCCGAAGGCGGATGGCCTCATCATAGGTAGCATGCCTCCATTCATCGTATGAAGGTTTCATCTCACGAAAGAATCTCGAGTAGTAGTCATCCAAAGTGTCAACAAACAGATACTCCTGTTCCTTAATTCGCTCGACCCGCCGCATCATGCTGTCTGTTTCCGCTGGTAATTGAACAATTTTTACCTGGCTTTGGTTGGATTCATCTAGGTAGCCAGCGAATGCATCAGGAGCAAGGTCGCTCGCGAAATTCAGGTTCGCGACGGTTTTTATTTCCAGCAGTTGTTCTCTGGAGAATCCTTCTCGCGTCTTAAGTAAATCGTTGGCTATATCGTTGTAGAGGTCCTGAAAGGGATCTTCTTTGGGCTTCTCGTAAGAAAATCTACTGGCCGTATCCTCGTAGGTTCGCTCAAACCAGACTTTGCCTTTTGCATCCGTTACACGCATCAGGACCTTGAGCTTTTCCCCGTCGGATTTGAGAATTTTACCCTGAAGTTCCAGATCTATCGATTTGCTGGATTCTGGCGTTACACGAACTGCACCCCAGTTACCTGTGAATTCTAGTGTGTTTTTTAGCTGGTATGAAATGTAGCTCGACTCGGCACGACGAACCTCAGGCACAATTAATTCTTTTTCAATTTTTTCGAGGTCTGCTGGGATATTTGAGTCGACCGCTAGTACGCCAATGTCCAAACGTTCATCAAAGGGAATTGGTTCCGCAGCCTGTGTTGCTGGCCTTGAATTGTCTATGACGACCTGTGTCGTCGCGCAGCCGGACAGTATGCTGATGGACAGCATCAGCATACTTGCTATGGAGAATCTATTTTTCATACTAGGCTCCTACCTAACCGGTTCATTTATAAACCGGCCTTGTATTTTTTGTATTCATCCCACAACTTCGCGCGCAGGTTCGGGTCTGTCTCGGCCGCTGCAGCTTCGCGGAGTTGCTGAGCAACAATATCATCTCCCTGAGGGCTTGGTATGTCTTCCGGTACGGGTGGCGTGGCGCCGTCGATCGCGGTTTTGGTTCGCTCGTTGCCATCGGGCATCCTTCCACGTTCTGCGACCTCAGGGACTCCAGGATCAAGTTGTTCGTCGTTGTTCTCTTCGAAGGTACCTGAGCCCTGCTCTAGTCCTGAGCGATTCAGAACCACAAGGCCAGGTACATTTTCAGCGGATGTCGGTGGCGGTGTGCTGCCTAGTGCGTCGTTTCGTGCATCAAGTATCCTGCCTTCGAATATAGCTATTGAGTCGTCTAGCGCTTGGTCAAGTTCACTGCCGCGGCTACCGCTTCTGCCGCCTGGGTAAGATACCTGTGCTTCGCCTTCTCCCTGATCGCCCGGTTGACCAGATTCGGTCCCTAGTTTTTCCTTGGGTTGGGTAAAGTCCGGCAATTGGATGCGGGCATCAAAAATTGTCTCTGTAGCAATGACAATGGCAGCATTGGCTTCGTTAAGAGCTTCTTCCGCATCAAGAATTTTGCCTTCCTGCAGAGTCCCCTCGAAGATATCTTGGATGTCTGTTAAATCCTGACCGGCGAGGATGACGGAAACCCTTGCGTTGGCTAGTGATTTTTCAGCTTCGACTAGCTCTGTATCAGTCTCGGCCGTTTCAAGCGCTGCTCCAGCTGTCTGAATGGCAATGCCGGCTTGTTCCAGCGCTACCTGCGCGGCTCGAATGTCCTCAGCAAGATCTGCGGGATATTCACTGCCTAGGGTACCGCTTTCCGTTGGCGGTAGTTCATTGTCGACTTGAGCGCTTGGTTTGTTGTCGTTCTGCGTATTGTCACCACTTTTCGCCAACGATGTATCTTTTATCAACTTATCGTCTTGAGCCGGTGCGCCATTCTCTAGCGCCATTTGGTCTAACTCTATTGGCCCAGCTGGTTCTGGGCTGCTGACTCCTTGGCTTGAAGGTGCGGAGGGCTCATTGTCTTCATAGGTTTCTGAATCAGTCTGGCTTTTGTTTTGACTATCTGGAGCTAATGGGTCCCATTCCCCTCCAACAGGTTCGGGTAACCGTTGCGCTGTCTTCGATACTTGTTCCCCTGCTTTTTTCAGTATTTGTGCTGCTTGTTGCCTGGCCTGTTCAGTGGGTTTCTGTGGCTGGTCATTGCTAGGTGGCGACGATTCTCCTGTTTGTTGGTCCGTGGTCGGTGAGCTAGGGGGTTGTGAACTCGGCGGGCTCTTTTTAGTTGACGGCTCTGACGGCTGCGAAGGTTGAGAGGAGGGTGAGCTAGGCTGGCTCTTTTTAGTTGACGGCTCTGACGGCTGAGAGGGTTGAGACGGGGGTGAGCTCGGCGGCGGTGACGACGAGGGTGGAGTGGCCGGTGGCCGCGAGGACTGTTGTGGTGACTCGCAGGCAACAAGCACAAGAGCGATCACTACAGCGCTGGTGCAATAAGTTATTAAATGGCCGATTAGTCTCATAAAAAATTCTCTAAATAACGTAAAGATTGTCGCCGGATGTCCCTGAAGCTTAACTTAATAGCCAGGGGGAAAGCTGCTATTCCAACTCGATTGGACTCGTTGTGGTCATGAAACGCTAATTGCACAGGGTAAAACACATATTGCAGCGCTAAAAATGTATAGGTCAAGACTGCTGGGCATCCTTAGATGGGACGAGTAGGATGGGAGGTTAACAAAACCACAGGAGTTAATGTTGCGATTGAAGGTCCTGGTAAAGCAAAATATTCTTGTGATG
>MDTF01017051.1_pt1 | contig 19570 bp, 19 predicted proteins | sample 811191 | NCBI WGS metagenome assembly MDTF01 (sample SAMN05326649, study PRJNA326480) | marine metagenome | isolation source: seawater | place: Southern Ocean | collected 2011 | reverse complement strand
TTATTTTTTGCAGTTTCAATTGGATTACTTCCTCTTGTAGTTTCGAACGTAAAATTTTTATTATACTTCTTTTTTTTTATAATTTTGAAAAATTTATTAAAGTCAACCAAGCCAGTAGTTATTTTAACATTTTGTTTTTTTTTATTCTTATCTTTAATATGAATATGTCCAATATTATTATACATTCTTTCAAAATCATTATAAAGATCTCTTTTTAAATTAATTCTGTTCCCTGTATCAAATAAGAACATCAATTTCTTTGAATTAATCATTTTTTTAAAAATTTGAAATTCGTCAGGTGAGATATTTGATTCAATAAGAATTTGTATTTTTTTACTTTTTTTTAATATCATTTTTAACACATCCACGTATTCAAAATAATTTTTATCTGTTAAGTTACTCTTTCCATACATAGGCAAAATAAAATTTTTAATATTTAATTTAGATAAATTTTTTAATAATCTTAATAAATAATTTTGTGTTTTTTTATTTCTTATAGAATTTGAAATAATATAATCATCACAAAAGTTTAATACTTTTAAATTATTTTCTTTTGAGAGTTTGGAGTATTCTTTTAATGTAATTGAGTTCCATATTGGATTATTTTTATTGAACTTTCTTTCTGAAAAAAACTCTATGAAATCATAATTGGTTTTTTTTGCTGCTTTAAACTCTTCACGCCAATTTTTTGGGAAAAACTGTAATCTATTTTTAGGTGAAACACTTAGTCTTCCTTGCACTATTCCAACTAAATTTTTCATTTAGCCTCTATATTTTCCAGTATATCTTTTAAGATGCCAGCATTTTTTTTTGCCTCATTTAAATCTCTATAATTTGTTTTGAATTGCAATATTTGTTTTTGTATTTTTTCTGCAACTGGTAAAAAAAGTTTCTTATTATAATCTATTTTTTTCATATGTTGTATAATAGATGGCTCTAGATGAGGACATACGCATGCACCATAAAAACCATGGCCAGTTTTTGATTTATAAAGATTATAAAGCTCTTTCCACTTAATTTTTTTATTATCAATTAATCTTGCAGAAAACGTATAATGAGTATGTTTTGTATTTTTAGGTTTTTTTTGTTCAGTTAATATGCTCGAATTTTTAATAGCTTTGCTAAAATAATTTGCTACTTTTATTCTTCTTTGAACAATTTTTTTAGCATTTTTTAATTGTGCAAAACAAACTGCCGCAACAATTTGTGGCATTCTATAATTTAGTCCTATTGTATCAAATCGTTCATAATCTGGATCTTGAACCATGCTTATTGATAGGGAGGTTCTTCCTCCACTTGCTGTCATATTTTTATATCCTATCCCTGAAAATTTTCTAATTCTTTCTGCTAACATTTTGTTATTTGTTGTAATTATACCGCCTTCTGTTGCACCACTTAGATGTTTTTTATTTTCAAAACTCCAGACGGAAATGTGTCCGTTAGTTCCTGATATTTTACCTTTATAACTTCCCAACATATCTTGTGCATTATCTTCTATGACTGTGATGTTTCTTTCTTTTGCTATTTTCATAATTGGATCAATATCAACTGGCAAACCTTGTAATGAAACTACCATTATGGCCTTTGTTCTTTTTGTTATTTTTTTTTTAATTGTTTCGGCAGTAATTAAATATGTTTCTTCATCCACATCAGCAAAAATAGGCTTTGCACCTACGTGAAATGCAGAATAAGCGTCCATAACTACTGTTAAACCAGGCACTATAACTTCATCATTTTTTTTTAGATTTAACGCTGCTAGAGCAGAATGGAGTCCTGAAGTACCAGAATTACATGCAATAGCATATCTAGTTTTAAAGGTTTTACAAAATAGTGATTCAAGTTTTTTAACATAATCAATTCCACTATTATCTAAAACGTTAAGAACATTGTCTAACTCTGAACTATTAAACTTTGAAAATTTATTTTTAATATGATTGATTTTTTTTAAATAACTACTCATTTATTTTTTGAACTTATATAGGATAAAATTAAAGCATCATAATATTTTTTATTTTTCAAGTCATAGTAATAAGATCTTAAAATTCCCTCTTCCTTAAAATTTAATCTTTTAAGACCATTAACACTTGCTTGATTATCAACTCGGGTTATGACTTCAAATCTTTTAAAATCTTTAAATTTTTCTAAAATTTTTTTTGTAACTCTTTTAAATATTCCTCTACCACAATATTCACTTGCTATTCCATAACTTAAGTCACATTTCTGTTTTTTAATTCCACTAATCGTTAATATATAAGTTCCGATAGGATTTTTTTTATACTCTATAACAAAAAAAAAAGTGTTTTTAGCCGTCAATTTTTTTTTTAGCCAACTGCTAAATTGTTTAAGTGAAAATTTAGTAAACTCCATATACTTTAAAAAAAATGGATCTGTGGAGTTCTTATACAATGCAGGTTTATCTTTTATATTATAAAATCTTAACTTTAGATCACGATCTACAATAATCTTCATTTCTAAGCTGGCATATCTGGAGATGAAAATTGATATGGATTAGTTGTTCCAGCTGTTTTTTCTCTTATTTCTTTGCATTCATCTGAAAATTCTTTGACTTGTTTTATCAAGTCAACTCCAACATTTTTTCCCCATTTATCAATTAAAATTTTCGTAATTTTGCCAAACTTTCCGTCTCCAACATTTAAACTATTAAATCTAAAAACTGGCAAAATCGAAAATGGAGTACCTGTCATAAAAGCCTCATCGGCTGTATTTATTTCATATGGACCAAAATCTCTTTCAACACATTCAATACCAATTTCCTTACAAATTTCAAAAATATAATTTCTAGTTATTCCAACTAGTATATCTCTAGGTTTTGGAGTAATCACAACTCCATTTTTGACAATAAAAAAATTATCACCACTTCCTTCTGCAATGTGTCCATCTAGACCCATAAGTAAGGCCCAATTATTTTTGCCTTTAAATTTTGAGGCTTCAATATTTGCCATTTGATAAAAAACTCTACTTCTACTTTTAATTTTGGGATCCATCAAATATGATGGCATTGCTCTTTGGTTTACCAAAACAGCATTTATACCTTCGTCATATAATTGCCCCATATACGAAACTGTCCATTTAAGAGGAAAATCTGCAACCACTACCGTTGGTTCTAATTTATAGTCAAATATTGGTGCATAAACTCCTAAAGGGCCTCTGCTGATATTAATCATCAATCGATGTTCATCTGTGTCACTAAAAAAAGGTTCATTTAGTTCGATTGTTTGAAGACATATTTCTTTAAGTTCTTTAGCAGATTTTTTAAGAGGTATTTCGTAGATTTTAACACCATAAAGAAGTCTCTCTATGTGTTCATCTAATTTAAAAGTTTTTTTGTTAAATGATCTCGTCATCTCAAAAACCATGTCACCAAACATAAGCGCAGAATCAAATATTGAAATCTTCGCGTCGGACTCTTTTACATAAGACCCATTTAAATATATTTTTCTACCACTATCCATTATGAAAATTTTTGATTTTTTTTAATATTAATGTTTTTATATATTTTTTTATATCTTTTTAAAAGGTATTCTTTAAAAATTAAACTGACAAAGTTCCAATCTATCAAATTATCTATTTCAAAAGATTGCCAAACCTCATTTACTGAAAAACCAATTTTTCCTCCGAATCTATTATTATTTTCTTTAATAGATTTAGGGGTAAAAATAAATATAGCTCCATTTTCTACAATTTCAGGTTCTCTTAATTGTCTTGGCATTTTTTTGTTAAAATCATAGTTTATTGGTAACAACTTTTTTTTCTTATTCATTTTCCATATTAAAAAATCTTCCAATATTGCGCCAGTAAATCCTGAGTCCCATTTATTTTCATAAAAATCATTAATACATTTGTCAATATCTTGTGGATTTCTTAAGGGTGCTGTTGGCTCTAACATAACAATTCCATCTGGTTCAGAATCTAGTTTACTTAGTAAGTGTAAAACTGCTTCTTCTGATTTTGCTTCATCTCCAGAAATTTTTTTTGGTCTCTTAACTGGTATAACTCCATATTTTTTTCCAATATTCAAAATTTTTTCAGAATCCGAACTTAAATATATTTTAGTTATTTTTTTAGATATTTTAGCTTGCAAGATGGTCCAAACTAATAAAGGTTTACCTAAAAAAATTTTAATATTTTTTCCAGGTATTCCTTTTGATCCCCCTCTTGCTAAAATTATTGCTATTGTGTTTTTCATTTTTTATAGATTTTAACTTATTTATTTTTGATTTTACAAAATTTTATACAATTTCTGATGTTGCTTTTTTAAACTTAAACGATATTTTTTCATATTTAATATATCTATTTTTGCTTTTTCAGCTTTATACCATATTGAAATTCCTTTTCTTGATTTTTTGGATAAATTTTTAGAACTACCATGTATTGTATATCCATGATGAATAAACATATCACCTGGAGATGCTGTGATGGTGTGCTTTGTTTTTTTATCAATTTTTTTTAAAATATTTTTTTTTACAGTTTGAGATGTTCCCTTCGCAAATGATGCTTCATGTAAAGCTCTGCCTTTTAAGTGAGATTTAGTATAATAATATAAGGCACCATTTGTTTTATCAACTTTGTCTAATGCGATCCACATAGTTATTGTTTTACAATCTTTTATATTCCAGTAATAATTATCTTGATGTGCTGGAGCAGCTAATCCTTCTTTGGATGGCTTAGCAAATAATTGTACCCATTGTGCTTCGGATTTTTCACCTAAAATACTATCTGCTAAATTATGAAATTTTTTTTTATTTTTAAATCTTAAAAAAAATTTTGAAATCGTATCAAGGTTATGAATAGTGTTTATTTTTTTTTTTGAAAAATGAACTTCACCCTTTTTAAGGGTTTTTATTTTTTTTTTGTTAATATTTTTAATCTCAAATTTAATCAATTTTATCTCTTTTTTTGAGATAAATTTTGGTATTTCTGCCCAACCATTTTGAAAAAAATCTTTCCTAATTTTGAGATGATTCATAGTTTTAGATAAATTAATTATTACAATTTAAAAAAATAAAATTATTAAATTACTCATTTATATTCCTTTATTTAACCATCCACCATCAATTACCAAATCTGATGCCGTAACATAACTTGATGCATTACTTAATAAAAAATGGACCGCTCCACATATTTCTGATGGATCACCCCATCTTAAAAGTAAATTTCTTTTTGATCTTTCTTTTACTTTACTTTTAAGACTTAATGTTTTTTTATTCATCGGCGTCTTAAAATAGCCAGGAACCAAGTTGTTAAACCTAATTCCCTTAGATCCGTAATCATAAGCAAATGATTTAGTGAGCTGTTTTAGTGCACCTTTTGAGGTGCAATAATAAGGGTTTTTTGGAAAAGCTTGATGTGCACCTATACTTGTAAAGTTAATTATACTGCCCTTTATTTTTTTTTTAATCATAAAATTTGCTACTAAGTAATTTAATACATAAGCAGACTGAACGTTCACGTTGAAAACTTTTTCTAATTTTGCCTCAGAAAACGAATCATATTTATCATTTGGATCAGTAATACCTGCACAGAAAACTAAACCATCAATTTTTTTATTTTTTTCAATTATTTTAGTAAAATTTTTTTTTAATTTTTTTTTATCCCCTAAATCTAATTTATATTTTTTAAAAAAAAAACCAGAGTCTTTCTCTGATGAAAATATTTTATCTATACCTATGACTAAAGCATTTTGATGACTTAAATATTTAGATAGTTGAAGCCCAAGACCTCTCCCTGCACCAGCTACAATAAATACTTTATTTTTGATATCAAATAAATTCATCTTACTTTAAGTTTAATAGGTATTTTTTATAATTCACATCTTTAATTTTTTTTGCTATCTCATAAATATCTTTTTTATTTAACCAACCATTTCTCCACGCAATTTCTTCTGGACAGGATATTTTAAAACCTTGTCTTTTTTCAATTGTTCTTACAAATTGACCAGCGTCTATTAATGAGTCAAAAGTGCCTGTGTCAAGCCACGCCATTCCTCTTCCAAAAAGAACATAGTCCAATTTCTTTTTTTTTAAATAATACTGGTTAATTGAGGTTATTTCTAGTTCACCTCTTTTAGATGGCTTAATCTTTTTTGCAACTTCGATTACATCCTTATCATAGAAATATAAGCCAGTTACAGCATAATTAGATTTCGGTTTTTTGGGCTTTTCTTGAAGTGAAACTATTTTTTCATTTTTATCTAATTCAGCAACACCAAAATTTTCTGGTTTTTCTACAGGATATAAAAAAATTGTAGAAGTTTTTTTTTTATTTTTTATTTTTGAAAAAATATTTTTTAATTCATTTCCATAAAAAATATTATCACCAAGAATTAGTGCACATTTAGATTTACCAATAAATTTTTCCCCAATAATAAATGCTTCTGCTATACCCTTTGGTTTGTCTTGCACTTCGTATGATATCTTTACTCCATATGGGGATCCATCTTTAAATAATTTTTTATAGTTTTGTAAGTTCTCTCTATCAGAAATTATTAATATATCTCTAATACCCGCAAGCATTAATGTGCTTAAAGGATAATAAATTAATGGTTTATCATATACTGGCAATAAATGTTTTGTAATTGCTTTTGTAAGTGGATACAGTCTAGTACCTACCCCACCAGCCAATATAATCCCTTTCATTATTTAACCCAACCTATACCAAAAAAATATTTAGAATTTATTTTTTTTATATTTTTGTTTTTATCTAAAATTTTAATGATTTGATGTGTGTATCCAAAAATTTTTTTTTTCATCAGTTCTTTTGTAATAAACTTAATAACTTTGTAATCTTCTTTATAGTCCAATGTAAATCTATAACCAGACCAATTAAACATATTTTTTAATTGCCCAGTTTTAAATAAATTATCTTTACGTTTCCAAAAATAAAAAGTTACATGCTCCCTGAAATACTTATTTTTACATCTTAAATATGCTTTTTCCAACGCCTTAAAAGAAAAAACTTCAACATCACTACCATCAGGCCACATAGGCTTTACAATAGGTGCGGTATTTGAACAGTAATCAAGTTTTTTTTTGTTAAACATCTCTATCGTTTTATCAACAATTTTAGGATCTACTAGAGGGCAATCTGATGTTATTCTAACAATTTTTTTAATTCCAAACTTCTTTGCACATAAATAATATCTTGATAAAACATCATTTTCAGATCCTCTAAAACAAATAAAGTTTTTTTTTTTACAAAAAATTTCTATTTTATCGTCAATTTTATTTTTTGTTGTAGCAATAATAATCTTTTTAATTTTGGAAGATTTTCTTAACCTATTGATTAAGTACTCAAGTACAGTTTGTTCTTTATTAATTTTTTTCAAAATTTTTTGTGGTAATCTTTTTGAACCTAGTCTTGCTTGGATAATGGCTGCAATCATTTAGTTAGTCTTTTAAAAGAATCTGATCTTACTGAAGTTTTTAAAAGTTTTTTTATATTTTTACTTAAAATTGCCTCTGACAATAATTTAAAAACTAAATCTACATTTATTAAATATTCATCTACAATTTCTTCTGTATGAGCATTAGAGACATATATACTAGTCGAGGCAAGGTAGCCTCTTGATAGCATTTCTTGAACAAATAGAGTAATGATCTCTTGATTTCTATCACCATAATTAAATTTCATTGTCACTAATGGTTCAAAATTACTTATTGAAATATTTAGATCATATTTTTTAATCAAACTACTCCATCCTTTGATAATCCTTTTTCCAATTCTAATCAAATTTTTCCACACCATGTCTCTTGTTAAAATTTCTACTGTTTTTAACCCAGCTGCAAATCCAACTCTTTCAGTCCACATTGTTGAGCTAATAAATGTATTTTGAGCACTACTCATTATATCTTTTTTGCCAACTATTGCTGAAATAGCAAAACCACCGCCCAAAGCTTTTCCATAAACTACTATATCAGGCTTAAAACCATTTACTTTGTAAACACCTCCATCAGTGACTCTCCAGCCCGATGTTATTTCATCAGAAATAATTATAATATTATATTTTTTAGCAACATGCATAATCTTTTCTAAAAATTCATTATTTGGGTAATCATTCCTTGCTCCTTCTATACAAATTATTCCACAATCTTTATTCTCTGAAAAAACTTTTTCAAAATTTTCCAAATCATCATAATTAAAAGGAATAGCCGTACCTTGTAGACCTGGTGGCACACCTCTTGGTTCAAGACCAGGTATTAAATGATTATTTAAAGCATTAGATGAAGAAATATTTGCTGCTAGATACCAATCTGTCCAACCATGATATCCTGAAAATAAAACTTTCGTTTTTCCAGAGTAAGTTCTTGCAATTCTAACTGCTATTGCCATTGCCTCTCCACCTGTTCGGGCAAACTTAACTCCTCCTGCAAAAGGGTTTAGCTCTAATAACTTTTCTGCCAGTAATACTTCCTCAATAGAATTTAAGGTACAATTCACTCCATCTTTTATAATTGAGTTAACATATTCATTTAATTCATCATTTGCATAACCTAAGATAGCACTACCTATTCCCATTTGGGCCATATCAATATAATGTCTATCATTTAGATCAGTAACCAAAACTCCTTTACATTTCTTAAAGTAAGTAGGCCAAATATCTGGTGCGTAACGATCAGGTCTTTTTGACAACAAACCATTTCCACCTGGTATGATTTCTTCTGCCCTTTTCCAAATTTCTTTTGCTGTTTTAGATTTCAAGTCCATAAATGTTCATGATATCATGTATTAAATGATAAAAAAAATTTAATTATTAAAAATTCCACCTTTATTTAAAAATACTTTTTTTTCCAATTTAGTTTTTATTTCTGGATAGACAAAATAATCTTTAACTAAAACACTTCCATTTGCTGTGGATACAACAAAAGTATTATCTTTATTAACTTTTAAAATTTTGCCTGGCTGTTGAATTAAATAATTGTTGTTCAAAATTTTAACTTTGTTTATAAAAAAATATCTATTGTGCATTATTGTTTGAGCTATATTATAAGGTTTAGCTCTTACTCTTACTAAGGCCTCAATAAACTCAGAAGATTTTTTCCAATCTATAAATTCAAAATTTTTAATTTTTCCGTAATAAGATCCACCTTTTTTTTGTTTTTTTGCCCTTATTTTTCTATAAATAATCTTATCAAAGTTTTTCTTTAATAATAAAAAACCAAATTCCATTGTTCTATTATAAAGTTCATATCCTGTTTCATCTTTTTTAATTTTAAACTTTTCTTGTGCATAAATATCACCACCATCAATTGTGTCATTTATTTTGTGAATGGATACACCAAAAAAATTTTCTAAATTCATTAAGCCCCATGCTGTTGGCACAGGACCGCGATATAACGGCAAAAGACTTGGATGAATATTAATTGTAGCAATTTTTGATGAGCTCCATATCTTTTTTTTTAGGATTCCCCTGAAATATGACGAGATTATTAAGTCAGGCTTAATTGACTTTATGATATTTTCTATACTCTCTGTAATGTTTCGACATTCGATAGTTCGAATATTATTTTGATAACAATAATTTTTGATGTTAATGCCAGTCAAAGCATAATCTTGTGGTAGATCATAAGTCACAACTAGAGAAATATTTATATCCTTTTTTCTTTTCAGATATTCAATAATATCAATGGTTATTTTTTGACAACCAAATAAAATTACATTTTTCATTTTAAATTTTTAATTGCATTAACAACTCTCATTATTCCATTTATATCAATTAATTTTTTAGAGCGACTTGACATTACTTTTCTCATTGTATGATCGTGAACAAGTTTTTTTAGCAAACTTCTGAAAAAATCTATATCTTTTTTTAGGTAATTAGAACCTAAAATTACACATCTTTTTTCAGAAAGTTTTTTTATACTTGTATATTGATGCATATTTTGTGGCAAAGCAATTGTAGGAATGCCTAAGGCGCATGATTCAAATAAGGTTAATCCTCCAGAACATATTGAAATATCACACTTAGAAAAAATTTTTGAATAATCCTTAGGAGACTTAAAAAAACTTAGCCTATTTATAAAATCTTCATTGAATTCAACTTTTAATTTTTTTATTATATTTTTGTGTAGAAAATCTGATACGATTATTTTAAATTTTACATTTTTTGGAAATAAATCAATATTTTTGAGAACAAAACTCAAAAAATTTCTCTTATCATACCCACCAAAAGATATAAAAACATTCTTAATTTTGTTGGTAATTTTAATTGTACTTTTATTTTTAATATTTAAGATTAAGTACTTGTAACCTTTCAAAACATTTTTATTTTTTTCTACATCTGAAAAAATTGCATTCACTGCTAAATCACAGTATTCTCTGCCTGATCCATAATCATCAAAAGTTACTACTTTACATTTGGATTTAATTCTCTGTATAAAATTTTTATTTGTTTTTAATCTGTCCATAATAACAAGACTTGGTTGACATTTCAAAATATGCCTACTTTCTTCAATCGAGTTATTATTCTTAATATTAATAGTTTGAAAGTTAAATTTATTTTTTTTTAAAATTATTTTTCCAAATAAATGAACAGGATCATTTCTTGTTAAAAATAAAATTTCTTCTTTTTTATAAATTTTTTTATTAATTAGTTGATTTGCTAAATTTAAACATCTAAAAATGTGACCAGTTCCTATCTCTGGAGCTATACCCGCATCACACCTAAACAATAAATTGGGCATTATTAAGAAGGTCTTCTAAATACTTTTGCACTACCTTCACAGTCTTTTATTCCCAAATGTTTTTCCCCTAAAATTTTTTTTATTTTCTTCGCTTGTTCTACAATTTTTTTTAACATTTCAGGTTCTGCAGAAAGTTTGTGGTCTGGTCCTTCCTGATCTCTTGTTAAGGTAAAGTGTTTTTCAATTATATTAGAACCCGCAGCCACAGAATATTGAATAAGCGTGTCCCCTAATGAATGGTCTGAAAAGCCTACTGGTCCATTAAAAAAACTTTTTAAATATCTTATAGTAGCTAGATTTGCATCTTCCTCCAGTAGTGGGTAAGAAGATATGCAATGCATTATTGCTAAATTAGCATCTTCATTTGGTAATTTTTTCTGTACTATTGTAACTAATGCTTTTTTAAGTTCTTCTTCATTGGTCATTCCAGTGGACATGATTAATGGTTTGCCTGTAGTCGCCACCTTTGATATCAATTTTGTATTCACACTATCAAAACTAGCAATTTTATAAGCAGGACACTTGTATTCTTGCAATAAATCGACAGATTCGTCATCAAATGGAGTGCTAAATAATGTAAATTTTATTTCTTTAGCGTAATCAAATAGTTCTTTATGGTCTTTTTTACTTAATTCGCATTTCTTTAAAATTTCATAAACTGGATTATCTTTTGCAACCCTTTTGTCTGTTATATATGTTTGTAATTTTGCTGCACTGGCACCACTTTCTTTGGCTGATTTAATTAATTCAATTGCCGTTGAAAGATTACCATTATGATTTATACCTATTTCAGCAATAATAAATACTGGATTATCACCACCAATTTCTTGGTCATTAATTAAAAATTTTTCTTTATAAGAATTTAAAATTTCTACCATGCTGTATAACCTCCATCTATCACTAAAGTATGACCATTTATATAGCTAGCTTTTTTTGATAACAAGAACAATATTGGCCACACTATTTCGTTTGAATAAGCCATTCTATTTAAAGGAGTTCTATAAGAATAATTTTTTTGGAAAATCTTACCCTGTGGTTTTTTTTCATTCAAAATTCCACCTGGAGCGACAGCGTTAATTCTCAAATTTACTCCATCATAAGAGGAATTTGTAGCAAAATACTTTGTTACTTGTATAATTGCAGCTTTAGTAGCTCCATAAATTTCTGAATTTCTTCTATTACAATCTGCATATATTCTTGGATCTGGAGTAACCAGTCCATAATGAGAAGCCACATTAACTATAGCACCAAATTTTTTTTTATTTTTCAAAAATCTTGCAAAAAATTTTATACAATTAAGAGTTCCTTTAATATTAACATCTGTAACTAAATCTAAATCTTTATCCAATCTATTCTGCCAATTAGAAAAAATACTTACTGCTGCATTATTGATTAAAAAATCAATTTTTTTATATTGTTTTAAAATTAAATTGAAACTTACTTTTAATAATTTTTGATTTGTAATATCTGTTTTTAAAAACATATAGTCATTAATAGTCCATTTTTCTTTCAAGGCGATTTTTTTGATTTGCTTGAAATCTAAATCTAATCCAGCTATCTTTCCACCTAAATTAATTATTGTCTGGCATAATGCGATTCCTAACTGACCATTTACTCCTGTTATCAAAAAAACTTTATTTTTTATATCTGTGTCAAACATTGTGCTCTAAAATATTCTTTATAATTTTATTTTGCTCAGAATTTTTTAAATTATAGTAAATTGGCAATCTTACAATTCTCTTACTAAGTTTTTCAGAATTTCTAAGTAATGGTTTTTTATCAGAATTATTTAGATAATAAGTAGACTTATGTAAAGGTAAATAATGTGTAGCTAGCTGTATTTTTTTTTTTTTCATAGCAATAATTGCCTTCTCTTTTTTTTGTGGAGTGGGAAAAATCAAAAAAAATAGATGACCTGTATGTATCGAATTTTGATCAAGTTTTGGTATTTGAATCCCATTAAGTATTGCCCAATCTTTTAATTTTTTATAATACAAATTCCATATTTTTAATCTTTTTTCTTGTATTTTTTTATGATTTTTTAATTGATTGTACAATACTGCAGCTAAAATATCTGATGGAATATAACTAGAACCTTTGTCTACCCAGGAATATTTTTTTAAGTATCCCTCAGAAAAATCAATACGATTTGTTCCTTTTTCTATAATTAGTTTTGCTCTACTTTGAAATTTTTTATTGTTAATAATTAGAGCACCTCCCTCTCCACAAGAAATATTTTTTGTTTCATGAAAACTGAGTGTGCTGAAATCTCCAATTGTTCCTAGATGTTTATTCTTATATTTTCCAAACAAACCGTGAGCATTATCTTCAATAACAAATATTTTATGTTTCTTGGCTATTTTAATAATTGAGTCCATATCACAAGCAAACCCACCATAATGAACCACAACAATAGCTCTTGTTTTTTTGGTTATTAATTTCTCTATAGCATCTTGATCTATATTCATATTATCACTTCTTATGTCACAAAATTTTATTTTGGCTCCATGCATCATGAAAGAGAGAGCAGAGCTTACAAATGTATATGATGGAACTATAACTTCATCATCTTTTTTTAAATTTAGCATAATCGCAGAAGCCTCCAAAGCATGTGTGCAAGAAGTGGTTAGATAAATTTTTGTATTTTTTTTTCCATATAAATTTTCTAAATATTTTTCGACTTTGAGAGTATAGGGACCTCTACCAGAAGTTTTTGTACTAAATAATTTTTTATCTAAATTTTTATTAAATTTATTTAACAAACATGGTTTATTAAAAGGAATTTTGTAAAGAAATTTTTTAACCATTTTTTATGATTCCCAGTCTTTGAAGCCTATATTTTTTTTTATCTAATATTTTTTTACACCAAACTAAATTTTGCAAATACCAAACAATAGTTTCTTTTAATCCAACATTAAAATCTACTTTGGGTGTCCAACGTAATTTTTTTTTTATTTTCTTATTACTGATTGCATATCTAAAGTCATGCCCAGGTCTATCTTCTACTAGCGTTATTAGTTCTTGATAATTTTGTATACTCTTTGGTGGTCTTATTTTCTGTAAAATTAAACATATTTTTTTTACAAGATCTATATTTTTTTTTTCATTAGAGCCTCCAATACTATAAGTCTCACCTGGAACACCTTTCTCTGCAACACATTTTAATGCTCTTGCGTGATCATCTACATGTAACCAGTCTCTAACCTGTAATCCTTTGCCATAAACAGGTAAGTTTTTTTCTTGAACTGCATTAAGTATAATTAAAGGAATTAATTTTTCAGGAAATTGAAATGGTCCATAATTATTTGAGCAATTTGTAATTATTGATGGAAAATTGTAAGTCTTATTCCATGCTTTAACTAAATGATCTGCACTAGCTTTACTTGCAGAGTAAGGAGAACTAGGGTCATATGCGCTTTGTTCATTAAAAGTACCTTTATTCCCAAGAGAGCCAAATACCTCATCGGTAGAAACTTGAATAAATTTAAAGCTATTTTTTTTTGCTGAATTAGAGAAATATTTATTACATTCAACTATGAGATTATATGTGCCAATAATATTTGTTTTAATAAAAATTTCAGGGTTTTCTATCGATCTGTCAACATGTGTCTCAGCTGCCAAATTAATTACCACATCTGGCTTAAAATTATTCAAAATTTTACTTATTTTTTTTTTATTAATTATGTCCTCTTTAAAAAAGCTATAATTAGTCTTATCAGAAACTTCTTTTAATGTAGATAAATCTCCAGAATAAGTGAGTTTATCACAATTTAGAACCTGTTGACCACTTTTTACTAAATTTCTAACCAACGCAGAGCCTATAAATCCAGCGCCTCCTGTAATTAGATATTTTTTTTTCATAAATTTTAAATCCTAGGATCAGGCCAATTTTTTAAAATATTTAAATTTTTCTTATTTATAATTTTATCTCTATTCTTATAATCCAAATCATGACCTGTATGATTTTTATAACTCGTATACTTTTTATTAGATCCATCATATTTCCTTGTTATAATTTGTATATCAACAATATCACTTAAAGATTTAATAAAACTCTTTGCTAAAGATTTTGAAGGTGGAAGAGGAATTCCACTATCCTTCTCATACCAATGACCAGAATATGGTTTTTCATCCAGATAATCACATCCTACTAAAAAAATTTTTTTATACCCTAGATATATTGCGAATAAAACTCCTCCATACAATGACCCATTCCAAGCAGTTAAATTTTTTTTTTTTAAAATTTTATCAAATATCTTATCTTCAAACTGATTTAGTACAAAAATATTATTTGTACTTTTTTTTAAAGAAAAATAGTTAGACAAATTAGTTATAAATATTATTTTCTTATATCTGTTAATCACATTTTTTTTAAAATAATCACCTAATTTATTATACCAAAAAATATTTTTTAAATTTTTTCCTAGATTAGTTGGGTCTGGTATAATTCTAAATTTATAAAAAAACCATGGCTGTATTAGTAGGCAATATTTACAATTTATATCATTAAAATTTTTGTGAAAAGGTAAATAGCTTAGAGATATAGAGTCAAAATTTTTAAATTTTTTTAAATCATACCATTTAAGAGAGACTCCATCTCCAAAAATATAACAAGTTTTACCTTTTTCAACATTTTTAAGTTGATTAATCTTTTTTAAACGTGAAGCAAATATTCTTCCAACTATTTTTTTTAATATTGATTTCATTTAGTTTTATATTAATAATCTTTGATTTCATTGTAATTAAATATTCCTTCAATACTTCCATCTTTTAATTTAACAATTTTATCACAGTATTTAAGTGTTGATATTCTATGCGCAATCATAACGATAGTAATATTCCTGGATATATTGTTAATAGCATCTATAACTTTTTTTTCAGTTTCAATATCAAGTGCAGCAGTTGCCTCATCAAACAGGATAACATTTGACCCTCTATACAATGATCTAGCTATTCCAACTCTTTGTCTTTGGCCTCCTGATAGCTTAATTCCTTTCTCACCAATTACCTGGTTGTATTTATCTTTGTTTTTTAAAATAAAATTATTAAGTTTGGCAATTTTTGATACTAATTTAATTTTTTTTATATTAATATCTTTTTTAGGCACTCCAAATGCTATGTTTTCTTTAAGTGTGCTATTAAGTAAAAAAATATTTTGCGGAACATATGAAATTTTAGAATACCAATGGTCTGTATTTTCAGAACTCAATAATTCACCATCTATATATATATTTCCTTTTGTTGGTTTAATTAATCCAGCAAAAATATCTATCAACGTACTCTTTCCAGATCCAGTTTCTCCAATTACTCCAACTCTTTCCCCGGGTTTTATTTCTAAATTAATATTCTTTAAAACATATTTTGATTTATTTAAATATTTGAAAGAGATATTTTTTAAAACTATATTTTTCTTAAATTTGAAATATTTTGAATTTTTGATTGTATGTTTCTTTTCTTTTTTATTTAATAATTTTAAAACATCTTCAAGAGAAGCATTACTACCCATAATAACTGTTAAATTTCCATAGATTATTTGCATCAAGGGCAATAAACGTTGTGCTCCAAGAGCAAGCACTGCTAACAATGGTATTATACTTGATAGATCAAAATCTTCCTTACTATAGAAAATTATTATTGATGCTATCAAAACCATACCAATTGTTTCCATAAAAAACCTAGGTGATTGGCTTATATAAGCATTTTGAGCAGAAGCTCTATTTAGATTAACAATTGTTTTATTATAAATATGAAAGAAGATTTTATATGTATTGGAAATTATAATATCTCTAATACTACCAAGGCTTTCTTGTAGTATTTTGACTTCATTATCGTGCTCTGTAGAAATAAGTTCACTATTTTTAATCAATTTCTTTTTATTCAATAGTACAATAAAAAAATAAATTATCCCAAAAATAAGACCAGCTGCTAACGAAATTTTTGGATTAATAAGAATTAATGTACCCAAAATACTAAAAAATAAAATTGAACTTGTACCTACCGTTATTACAGAAATCAAAACTGATGTAGCTTGTCCAACTTTTTGGGTTAAACTACTAATTAATTCACCTGAGTTCATTGATATCTGTTTTAAGTAATTTTGAGTTAGTACTTTCTTGTATATTTCTATATTTAAATCAGCACTTATCTGTCTAGATAGCTGTATAGTTGATCTCAATAACAATAATCTTGTTAAACCTGCTGTGATAGCGGCAAGGATAAAAGTGTAAGCTAAAAATCTAACAGTTTCAAGATAGCCATCAATTTTAAAATAACTTAAAATAAAATTTAAAATTTCTATATCTTTTACGCTATCTGGATTTGAAACAAAACCAATAAATGGCAACAAAGATCCTAAACTAACCACTTCAGCAATTGAAGAAATCAAAGTTAAAAGGAAAAGAAAAAAAAGTTTTAATTTTTTTTCAGTTTTGATGACTTTAAATAGTCTTCCTATAAGTCTCAACATTATTAATTTTTTGTATACTTATTTTTGTCTACGAACAGACACTAGCAATACAGCAAACATTACACTTAGTAAAAAATTTGTAAGATAATCCCGAAGTATTACAGTTTTTTGATATTGTGCTTCAATATTTTCAACTTTAAAAGCCTTTCTAAGCTCACTAATATCTATATCATTTGAATAATTATACCTCAATGCGTTCGTCTCTATAACCTCTTCAAATTTATCTTTTACCATTTTTTTAAGTTCAGGGATTATTTTATCCTTATTATTATTAAAAATCGTTTCATCATAAACATACATTTCAATATAAAGGGTATTTAGATCTGCTTCATCTTTTATATTAAGAAGTTCATATTTATCCATCTTCAAAAAAAAATCTCTCTTGAAACCATTAATAACATTATTTTTATATCTGTCAGAAAATGCATTTAATTTATTTTCATTATCTAAAACATTTCTAAACTTTGGCGCTAAGAGCTCAATATTGAAAGATTCTTCATATTGAAGAGATATTTTGACTTTCATGTTATCTTTATAAAATAAAAAAATACTTAAAATTATAAAAAATGTTAACGTTGAAAAAAAAAGAAAATTCTTATTTTTAGAAAAATACCAAACAAAAGTCGTAAATTTAATTTGATTGTCTGAAAGAATATATTGTAATAATGATTTTTTTTGCATTAATGAATAGTATTAATAAAATTTAGTTAGATCGTTATAAAATTTTTAAGCTTTTATCTTAATTCTAACTTAGTTCAATAGATTAATCAAAACTCTCTTATATTGAGATATTTTGAAAGTTAGATCTTAATATTTTTTTGTTTTTGTTAATTTTTGGTTAAAAAAGCATAAAATTGAAAATAAGAAAAAACATAAAAAACGTTCATGCAGATTGATAACAAGGTTTAGCTGTTATCTTAAATAAACAAGTAAATAATAATTTAGCGTTTCTGTCTTAAAAAAATTAACAAATAGCAATAAAAAATCATAAATAACACAATACTCAATAGAAACATAAATTCATTTCTTAAAAGAAAAAAACAAGTCATAATTAACAAATATAATACATAGCCTAACAAAATATTATTAAATCTAAACTTTTCTAATAAGTAATGATGAATATGATTTCTGTCTGGCTTAAAGATGGATTTTTTTGATCTCGTTCTTAATAAAAGCAATCTAAATAAATCCAGTACTGGTATTAACAATAAAAATATAATGTGATCTGAAGAAATTAAATAATTATTATGAGCGTAAACTAGGGAGATAGAAACATAAAAAGAAATTAAATAATTTCCACCATCACCTAAGAATGATTTATTTTTAAAATTAAAATATGAAAATACTATCAAGTATGAAATTAAAATTAAAAAAAATATATTTTTTAAAATGATATATAAAATTAAAAATAATGTTATTGAGTATAGGCTACACTGAAGATTCATACCATCAAACATATTTATAATTTGTAAATAAATAACAAAACAAATTAACGTAAATGCAAAAGAAAAATTTTCTAAATTTAAAGTATGATTTGTCCATGAAAAACTAATTTCTTTTACTAAAAATTCCGGATTGATATTTAGATATAAAATATAAATTATAAAAGTTAATATAAGTTTACTTATTGGATTTATTTCATACTTATCGTCATATATCCCAATGAAAAAAATAAGCGAAGAAAAAATAATTACTTCAAAATATTTTTCTTTGGTTATAAAAAAAAAATCTTGAATTTCAATAAATGAAAATAAACATAATGAAAAAATTGTAACAATTAATAACCCCAAACCACCAGTGATTGCTACATAACTTTTATGTTTTTTTCTTTGATCGGGCCTGTCTATTAATTTGAAAAAATTAGCAATTTTTTGATGTTGTGAAAAAAAAATTATACTAAAAAAAAAAACTAAATAATATTACAATAATATAATTTTGGTTATAAAACATATTGATGCGTAATTTTTTTGTAACTAAAAATTTAAATTAACTTAATCTAGTCATATATCAAATAATAGGTATTTTATTATAAAAAATTACACTATCTTTGATTATTAATTTATATTTGTAAAAATGGTAAAAAAAGTACTTAATTATTACAACCCTAAGAGAAACTATGTGTTTGGGTGGCTATCATAATTTCTTACATCGATGGATAGATAAAAATTAAAACAAAAAATAAAGAATATCTTGAATATAATAAATCAAAATTGAATATTAAATTATCTAAGAATTTTTTTTTAAATAAAATTAATTTTAGAATAATAAGTTCCTAAAATTTTTTTTGGTAAATATTTTTCTATTCCATAATAAAATTTTTTTCAGTGCATAAATCAAGCCAATTGAGCTATTAGTACTGGTCAGCTACACGCATTACTGCGCTTCCACATCCAGCCTATCAACG
>MDTF01007121.1_pt1 | contig 19572 bp, 18 predicted proteins | sample 811191 | NCBI WGS metagenome assembly MDTF01 (sample SAMN05326649, study PRJNA326480) | marine metagenome | isolation source: seawater | place: Southern Ocean | collected 2011 | reverse complement strand
GATCGCCAGGGAGTTGGTGAAATCATCAGCAACCCCGTTTACCATTTTTCCTAAGGCCTCTATGCGCTGAGGATCAGCGTGGTCATTTTGGGCTTGTAAGTAATCCTTTTCCGGTGCTTCCAGAGCAAGCCTCTGCTCCTGCTCGCGAGCTAATGAGTTTCGAAGTTCATCTGCTTTTTGATCAAGCCGGCTCACTATTATGGCTACGGCGACAGCTGAGGACCCGCCAAACAGCGTCATAAGTATGCCGCTGCGAATCCACACATAGGACAGGGGGCAGATGATTTCTGAGGCAGGGGCCATTAACCCGCTAGCCATCGAATAACCGACAATGGCAAACCCTGTCAGATTGATTAATAGAGCCGTAACGACTCCCCTTACTCCAAATATCAAACCCGCTAATAATAGAGCCCCTATTTGCAGTATCGCCTGAGAAACCGATATTCCGCCTCGGAAAAGCACTAGGCAACCAATCAGCGGCAGTCCTAAAATAAAGTGCCTTTGAACTCAAGGGTTAGTCTATCTCTTAAAAAAACAGAGCCGGAAAAACTAAGGGGGCTAATGATAGAGTCAAAATGCGCAGGGTAGAGTTGCCGCTAACAATGGCTGCAAAAATGACTAGCAGGGATATGAATGGCGCGTAAAGGCGGATAGCCAAATGGAGCTGTTGACTATGCGAAGTCGTAGTTCGTTGTCTGAATTGTTGCGAGCTACGCCGGCAGGAGTGATGATCATAGTCTACTTTAAAACGCTTAATAGACACCGATTATAGCCGAGCTTTTACATTCCTGCCGGAGAATAGTCTTGTTGGCTCGCTATTTACGCAGAGTTTCGGTTTCGTCTCTGATGCTTTTAAATTCGTTTCCTGCTCGCCATTTTGGATAGCTGGACGCATTGGCGAGCTTCTCGCCAACATTAAAGTACAACAAGAGGTCTTGGGCGCCGCCACTGAGATCCCAGTTTGGGTCGTATTCGTCACTGGGGGCGTGATAGCGGTTTTCATTATAGTCTTGGGCCTGCTGCGCGCCCCATTCTCGGCCAAACTCTATGCTGTCCTCACCGGTTTCGAGATAGAGCGCTGGCACGCCAACTTTGGCAAAGTTAAAGTGATCAGAGCGGTAGTAATAGCCACGTTCAGGATTGGGTTCGGGTGCTGTATAGCGGTTTTGGGTAGCTGCAGCGACCTCTAAATAGTCTTCTAACTCGCTGCTTCCAGCTCCAACTACGACAATGTCTTTCATTTTGCTGAAAGTGTTGAGCACATCTATATTGATATTAGCGACAGTTGTAGGAATCGGATAAATTGGATGCTCGGCATACCACTTCGATCCTAATAGCCCTGATTCTTCTGCTGTAACCGCAAGAAAAACAACTGTGCGCTCCGGCGGAGTCGATTCGGCATGCTGCTTGGCTAGGGCTAAAAGGCCCGCTGTGCCGGTAGCATTATCAGCTGCGCCATTGTAAATACTGTCGCCTTCGGTTTCTGGGTTTACACCTAAGTGGTCCCAGTGAGCGGTGTAAATTACAGTTTCTTCCGGTCTGAGTGATCCGGGAATCGCCGCGACTACATTTTGTGATTCTGATGTTCTCACCGAGTTCTCGATACTCACACTGGCTTTAATGTCAGCAAGCGGCACAGCTTGGAATCCCGGTAGCGCCGCGGCAGCTTTTAGCTCTTGATAGCTTAAGCCCGCGCCGTCAAAAACAGCCTCGGCAGAGGGCAGGGTTAGCCAGCCTTCGATTTCAGTACGATCGCCATTTAAGTTTTCTGCTTCAAGGCCTATTTGTGGGCCAGACCAGCTGCCGCTGACAACGTCCCAGCCATAGCCTGCTGGTCCCGTTTCATGGACGATGAGTGCGGCAGCGGCGCCTTGTCTCGCGGCTTCTTCATATTTGTAAGTCCAACGCCCGTAATAAGTCATTGAATTGCCGTTGAAAACTTCTGAATCTTGGGTCGCATAGCCCGGATCGTTGACAAGGATGATGACAGTTTTGTCGGTGACATCGATGTTCGCATAGTCATTCCAATTGCGCTCAGGCGCAACGATGCCATAACCCACAAACACCACTTCACTTCCCTGAACGGTAACAAAGGGGATTTGTTGCTGAGTGCCGACCATCATCTCTTCGCCGTAGTTAAACGTTGCATCATAGTCACTGCCTTGCAGCTGCAAAATGGCATCGCTAGAGGTGGTGATTTCAGTTACCGCAACTGACTGAAAATAGGAGTCTCCGTTGCCAGGACCAATGCCTAGGTCTTTGAATTCTTGTTCGAGGTAGGCGATGGTTTTTTCTTCCCCAGGTGTGGCGGGAGCTCGACCCTCGAATTCATCTGAGGCAAGCACTGCTATATGTTTGTGGAGCAGGGCTTCGATTTCAGAAGTTGCTGTTGCGGCCTCTGTCAACGCTAATGTATTTGCTGCGCTTACAGTTGAGCTAAGAGCCGCTGGGCTATTTTCCTCTGCAGCAGCAGGAGCGTCGGTTGTGGGGACTTCTTCGGCGCATCCGATTAAAATTGATGCAATAGACAGGGTTAGGAGTAGTTTGGGCAAAGACATTGGTTCACGTATCCTCTTAGATAAAGTTGTACCACGAATGACGAGGATACTCGTCTTGTTCTAGTTAAGTCCACTAACTCAGAATCACTCGTTCGTATCCAGCCTCGAATAACTAAACGAAATGCACCCGTGGTGCTGGTGAGGGTTTTGTCGTGGACTTTATTTGCAGGGTTGCTAATAGATTCAGATAAATAATATGTCGTGTCAGGACCTCTTCATGGGCCTTTTACGCTGACCTGTCAGTACGTCTTAACCGTGGATATTTGGCGCCTTGATATGGCCGGGTTTTGGAGAACAGCTGGAATAAAATACACACTGTAAAATCCACTCTGTGTTGAGGTATATCCTTAGAACATGTTGTGGCAAGGATTAATTTCTTTGGGATATTTTTAGGGCTTAGCACTTGGGAGAAAGCTTTTAGAGTTTAACTTTTAGAGCTGATTTTTAATCATCGAAGTAAATTAGATCGATGATTCCAATTCGCTTCGGCACGCCGAGTTTTCTAATCAAAAAACCTATACTTATCTCGCTTTATCTTAAAAGCAGCAATCTGTATGCGAAAAGCCTGATCAGTAGGGTACGGCAGTGGGCTGCTCGGTCGCTTACTACTTGTACCTTTAGGAGAGTTAGGTGCTATTCGCCGACATAGAGAAATCTAGGTTGAACTTTCCCCCCGCGATCTACAGATTCAAAAAACATTTCGAAGGGTCTAACCCAAAGTTGCTTCTCTCCGTACAAGGCTCGATAGAGCACCATCGATTCCTGAGTTTCGCTATGATAAACCACGTCCAGTAATTCATATGGCATACCTTTGAAGTGATCGTAGCGACCAAATTGGATACTGTTTTTATCTATCAAATTCATGAGCTATTCCAGCTTGTTATAGGCGGGGTGTTAGTTTTGAGGTGGTGACGGCCTTCTTTGGTTGCCTTCAAAGCCTGGTCGAGGTGGTCTGGTTCTACGACCTTGCTGCCCATTTTGAGGGCCGCGACGCTGCATGAACTCTTGGGCTATGGTGCGCTCCCCAGCAGTTAATTGACTAAGTATTGTTAGCATTTGCTGATGGGAAAGTTCCTGATACTGCAAGCCGATAGAGCGCAGCTCAGTAAATGCCTCTGCCAATGTCGGGGTATGGTAGTTCGGGCTAGCGATTAGCTCATTAACTCGGCGTTGTGATTCGAACATTCGCCTGCGTATGATATTTGCGTCACTGCGGTTTTGTTTCATTAATGGCGCGAGCTCGGCCTGTCGTGCCTCTGATAAATCTCTTACGATCCAACTAACATTGGGCGGGATAGGTCGGGGACCAAACTCTTGAAAATTAGCGACTCGATACAAAATTCCGCCCGCGAAGAATAGGTTTAGGGCAAGAGACGAAAGCGCAGTAATAAGTATTAATTTGGATTTAGACATTGCTAAAGCTCTGCCTCGTCGAGATCGCTTGAAAAATCATTGAATGAAAGTAAGGCGAGTTCATCGTCCCAATACTCTAACGCCAATTCCTGCTCAGTGACGCCAAAGCTGAAAAAATTACCAACTAGCACGCCAAACACCAAAGGCAAGCAGGCGGCTATGGCAGGGCGCCAAAGCTTGGCGCCAAGCTGATCTGGGATGAGCCAGTCGACTATGCTATCAATTAAAGACTGCGGCCGGGGCGGCAGATCTTGATTAAGAATTCGTGTTTCGAGCCCTAGAAAAGCCGGCGCCTCCATTTTTTGCAAAAGGCGGTCTAATTCGGACTGTTCGTTAAGTAAAAGGCGAGCTTCAGAATTGGATTTCAGTAGCCTCTCGCAGTGCTCACGAGTGTCGATAGGCCAATGCGCTGGGTCAGTGCCCAAGCTTTCTATGGTTTGTTTGAAATCTTCTAGGGTCATCACTATACCTTTTGGTTTTCCAATAGTTCGTCGGTATCGCCGCTATTGGCCATCGTGCGAATAATGCTTTTTAGGGAGCGCTTGGCCCGAGCAATAATGGACTCTAACGCTTTAACCGATACCTCCATGATAACAGCTGCTTCTTTATTGGAAAAATTTTGAACCGTGCAAAGCATGATTGCACTCCGCTGATTTTCTGGGAGTTGGTTTAAGGCGCTATCTAAAATCCGAATTTTTTCACTGTCTCGGTCTAGGTCTCGCGGTGTAAACTCGCCATCCCGGACACTGGCTTGCTCAAGGCTATCCACAAGATTTTCCTCAAAGTTATCCTGAGTCTGTACCCGGCTATGCTTACGCAGATAATCGACACACAGATTGTGGGTTATGCGATGAAGCCAAGTTGTCAACTTGGATTTCTCCGGCTTCCATGTTGCTGCATTTATCCAAAGTTTTAAAAAAGTCTCTTGCGTAATATCTTCAGTGTCTTTTTGGTTGCCGAGCAGGCGATAAGCATAGTGACTGATGGGCTTAAAGTGTTCCTTCACCACAGCTTGATAGGCAGATTGGTCGCCTTCACAAATTGCTAGCATCAGCTCTTCATCAGTCATGAGGCTTGAATTCCCCGCCTATGCCGAAGGTGTTCGCGCTCCTCTGCGGCCTTTGCTACGAGACCCTCTGGGCGGCCTGAGCTCTTCAGCTGTGAGCAGGCCACTACCGTCACGATCCATTCTGAGAAAATTTGCCTCTTGAAATTCAGCAACCGATACTACCTCATCGCCATTAAGATCCATCTCTTGAAAAGATGCTATTTGCTCGCCACGTTGATTTCCGTTACGGGGGCCACGATTAGGGCGTGCGTTAAGAAATTCATCTATGGTCAGCACGCCATTTTCATCTGTATCTATGGGCGTCAGAATGTCGATGCTGTTTTTTTGAAATTCAGTAAAGCTGATACTGCCATTGCCGTTGCCATCGAGCGTCTCGAATCGGCTTTGATGTTCCTGCGCCAGCAAAACTGGGGAAATACTCACTAGTCCAAGGGTTACTGCAAATTTTAGCCTGTCCATCTGATAATACTCCTAATAAATGATTACTTCAGTTCATTGTACGGCTGCTTTTTAAAAAGCCGTCGCTAAAGTGATGCGCTATTGATAAGTCGAAAAGAAAGGAGATTTGCCGCCTTGTTAAAATTCGCTGGCAGGTTCAGGGGTGTTGGCTTCGGGGTAGTTGCAAAAACCCTGATCGGTCATATATTTTCTGATCTGTACTCGCGGGTTTTCGACACTGGATTCAGTTGATGTGTTGAAAATAGAAACGCAGTGGCAGTGCTGTTGAGATGGATGTAAAGATAGCGACTGGGCTGAGTTGGTAACGTCAGCCGAAAAAGGCCTGTTAATAATGTCAGATCCAAATTAGCAGCCACCAGCCACTTCTGGCTTAGTTTATTCGACTTCAGTTAAGAGCCCTTCTCCCTTATCATAGCGGCCCTTTATACGGTGTTCAGTGATTAGCGTATTAGATGGTGTTCGTCGCTGACTAATCAACTGGTCATCGAAACAACTGATGAGTTAAATATTTTATGCTGATCGATGTGAGAAGCCACAGTAAAGCTCTTGGCTTTATCGTTGTTGTTGTTCTTATTGATGCAATAAGCTTCGGCATTATTCTGCCGGTAATGCCTTCCCTAATCATGGGTCTGGCAGACGTTGGCCTGTTTGAAGCGGCTAGGATTGGCGGCTATCTGATGTTTACCTATGCGGTTATGCAGTTTTTTGCTGGACCAATTTTAGGAAACTTAGGGGATCGCTTTGGCCGCAGACCCGTTCTGCTATTCTCTTTGACGGCGCTCGGGCTGGACTATCTGTTAATGGGGTTTGCTCCAAGCCTGTTTTGGTTGTTTTTGGCTCGTATGGTGGCGGGTGTTGCCAGCTCTACTTTTTCGATCGCCTATGCCTATGTAACGGACATTACCCCTCAAGAAAAGCGCGCTCAGAGATTCGGAATGGTTGGTGCCGCATTTGGAGGAGGGTTTATATTCGGCCCAGTTATCGGTGGATTACTCGCTGAGTTTGGCGAACGGGTACCTTTTTTTGTGGCCGCCGGGCTGGCGCTATTAAATGTTTGTTACGGTTACTTTGTTCTCGGAGAGTCTTTAGCCCATGAGAACCGGCGTCCGTTCCAGTTTGTGCGGGCGAACCCTGTTGGCGCCGTCATGCAGCTGCGGAAATACCCTGTTGTAATTGGGCTGGCGTTCGCCTATTTCCTTTACATGATTGGCCACCTCTCGCTGCCCAGTACATGGACCTATTACACCATCGAGAAATTTGCTTGGTCGGAACGTCAGATAGGAATATCACTGGGTTTTGCCGGCATCTTCATGATTTTGGTACAGGCTTTTCTTATCCGCTGGGCTATACCCGCTTTAGGGGCATATCGAGCTGGCATTCTCGGTATGATTGCGATTGTTATTGGGTTTTCAGGCTATGCTTTTGCAGCACAGGGCTGGCAACTTTACCCTTGGCTGGCGCTAGCGGGGATCTCTGGATTTGTGACGCCTTCGTTCCAATCCATTATGACAAGTCAGATGCCAGCTAATGCACAGGGAGAGTTGCAAGGAGCGCTCAGCAGCGTAAACAGTATTACCGCCATTATTGGTCCGCTGATTATGACTCAGCTATTTGCTGTTTTCACCGGCCCTGAAGCGCCTTTCTATTTTCCGGGTATTTCGTTTTTAGCGGCGGCGCTTCTAACGGCTGTTTGTCTGATGATATTCATCCCGGTGGTACGCCGATATGGATTAACTAATTTAGGAAAGAAAGTTGTTGAAAATTAATTTCAGGCGTTTCCATAGATTTATTGGCTGGGCTTTGGTCCTGCCCTTTATTGCATGGTCTGTGACAGGTATTTTCTTTCTGCTGAGGCCCGCTTATCAAGATGCCTACGCACCATTGCTCATAAAATCTTATCCGCAAACCCAGCTTATCCAAATCCCCGTTTCTAATGATTGGCTGGAGTATCGTTATCTTGAATCGATACTTGGGCCGCATCTGTTGGTGCGCGGCAGTGAGGGCTGGCGTCACCTAAACCCAGTTTCCGCAGGGGATTATCCTGCGCCTGGACGTGTTAAATTAGAGCTACTGGTCAATGATGCTATTGATGCGAATCGAGAGCGCTATGGGCAATTAACCGGCGGCAGCGACCTTATTTTTTTGACCGATACCGGTGCTGAAATAACAGTGGACTGGAATAACTTTTCGCTCAAGCAGCGGGGCAGAGATACCTATTGGATAAATCAGGTCTATGACATTCACTACCTGCGTTGGAGCGGTATTTCTTGGTTGGATGAAATTCTAGGTGTGGCAGGGTTACTGTTGCTAATATTCATGACCATTACGGGTATTCGCTTACTCCTTAAAAGCCCGGCTCAATAGATTGCTGATAGTTAACCAGCGGTTTGCCTCAGAGGCTAGTATTCATGGCTGGTTTGGCTTGACACGCCTATATCTAGATGGTTTCATCGCTGGTACTTTAGGGACGTCATACTAATTAAAACAAAAGGTTGAACTATGAAGATTCATTGGCTGCTATTGGCAATCTCAGCACTAACGGTAAGTTGCTCTCCATCCGAAACTACTACTGAATCGCAACCTATGCAGGTGGTAGAAGCGGCAGAATCAGCAGGCAGTGATATTCCTCGCGGGCCAAATGGAAAGCCTGATTTTAATGGCATCTGGCAGGTCTTAATGAATGCTAATGACAATCTTGAGCCAGCTCCTCCAAAAGCTGCTTATCATTTAGTTCCTGGCGACTTTGTGCCGGTTCCTGGCCCAGAAGTTGTGGCCATGGGTGCTATTGGGGCGGTGCCTGCTAGTTTTGGTGTTGTTGAAGGCGGTGCTATTCCTTATAAGCCAGAAGCTTTGGCTAGAAGAGATGAAAATAGAGAAGATTGGATAAATCGAGATCCGGAAATTAAATGCTACATGCCCGGGGTGCCTCGAGCTACTTATACGCCTCATCCCTTTCAGATTTTTCAAAGCGAAAGTGCTTTCTTCATAGCCTACTCGTTTGCTGGCGCTGTAAGAAACGTGTTCTTGGAAGATCCGGGTCCTGCTCCACTGGATTCATGGATGGGTCAGTCTTTTGGCTATTGGGATGGAGATACATGGGTTGTCGAAGTGGTTGGGTTGAACGACCAAACCTGGTTCGATCGCTCAGGTAATTATCATACTTACCAGTTAAAGGTCACAGAACGCTATACTCTTGTCAGTGAAAATGTCATTGAGTATGAGGCAACAATGGAAGATCCAGATATTTTTGAGCGTCCTTGGACCATTAAAATGCCAATCTACAGACGTTTGGAAGCAGGTTACGAACTGCCCCAGTTTAAGTGCGTAGAGTTCGTCGAAGAAATGATGTACGGCAAATATCGCAAGGGCCGTGAGTCAGAATTAGGCTTTTAGGTCGCAGTCGGCCGCGGTAAGTCAATAAAAATGGCTCGGTTTACCGTTTAGGGCTTGGATTTAAGACGGTGCCCTGTATAGAATGGGTTCCTAAAACCAGATAGACAATAGATGAAGGCAGGCAAGTCCTGTGATCTGCTAAATTATTGCAATGAATTGCAAAAAAAAGGTGAACATTATGAAGATCAAATTACTCGCACTAGCAGCTGTAACCGCTATTGGCGTTGTCGCTATAAACCAGCCAACGACTGCACATCATGCCTTCTCTGCTGAGTTTGATGCGAATCTGCCTGTTCGATTGGGTGGTCCGATCACTCGGGTTGAGTGGATTAACCCACACACTTGGATTCACTTGGAAAACAGCGACCCTGAAGCGACTCGTGACTCAGGCCCCTGGATGGTAGAAGGTGGTACGCCAAATACATTGTTGCGTCGCGGTATCAACCGTAACACTTTAGTGCTCGGTACTGACATCGTTGTCACCGGCTACCAAAGTAAAGACCGTCTTTGTGCGCCAACATGCCGTGCTAACGGACGTGACATTACTTTCCCTGATGGTCGTAAATTGTTCATGGGTTCATCTGGTACTGGCGCCCCGCGTGATGGTTCAGATGCTGGTGAAAAGTAGTAGGATAGTTCAGGTTTGATTGATTTCAGGTTTGATTGATTTTAGGTTTCAAAAAAGCCCGCTTTAGCGGGCTTTTTCTTGACCTGATTTTTAGATTCCATAGTGTTTCTACCAAAAGTGTTGAATGTCTTATGCCGCAGTGATTAATTAGTCTTTGATTTTGGGGCAACTAGTCGTTCACCTCCATCTCGTTTCGGGCAGAGAAAAGACGCAATAAAAAGCCCTAGGGGTAAAGGAGTAGAGTAAGTGTCGGTGTTGGCTATGAGAATAGCGAGGGAGAAAGCAGCAAGAACGTAAAAGCGCTAAGGGAGTCCTGCCGTGCGCCTCGTGTCGAAGGTACCCCTGCGCCGCCTTTATCCTATTTGCGCTTAACTCTTCCGCCTTTGTTATCTTTTTTCAGGCGCTTTTAAGATTCTGGTTTAGCAAAGGGGCCTATTCAGTGATTGAGTTTAGCTGTCGGTCGAAGGTTCCGCCGTCTCTGAAAACAGTCGAGCTTACATAAAAGCCAGAGGTGTAAAGCCTCACCGTGATATTGTCCAAGCTTCGGTTTTCCCAGAACCAGCCATGAATACCTGAGAATGGCGCATGAAAAGAGCCCATCTGGCGGTCACTGTTTCCTTGTTCGAAACTCTCCGCGTACTCCTCATCGAAACCTGCCGGTTCTGCATGCATGTCGTAATAGACTTCCCCGTCAGCGACCCAGCTAAAGACCATAGCAGCTTCCAAATCCATCAAATATTTATATTCTACCGATTGAAAAGCGTCAAGTTCAAACTCGACAAAATCAGTTCGGTGGACTTCTAGCTGTTCTTCAAAGGGGTTTGCGTCTTTAGACAGAACGGTCAAACCAAGAGCCTCACCCGTGCCTAGAGGGTCTGAACCAAATTCAGCTGGCAAGATCACCGTAACCGTAACAATTGCCGCTACAACCAAGGCGATTGCAGAGGCTTTTAAAATGGATTTGGGGTCTGGAGCATTGGCCGGTATATCGTTTGACATGATTTTTCTCTATTACTAAATTTAGCTAAAGTGCGATTTTACTAAGGAGCTAATACAAAGGCTGTAAAACATAGGCGCTTATTTGATATCCCGCGAGGAGAAAGCCACCAGCCATCAATGCTGTGTTAGTGATGAAGGCATGGCGAAGGTAGCTTATCGATGTGCGCCATAAGCTCAACAGAATGAAGACCGCCGAAAGCGCCAGTATCTGGCCTATTTCTACGCCGATGTTAAAACTGATTATATTGGTAACCAAGCCGTTGTCAGAAAGATCAAATTCCTGCAGTTTCGTCGCTAAACCTAGGCCGTGGAAAAGCCCAAAAACGAACACTGCTATTTTAGTATTTAGTTCAAATCCGAACACTCGCTTGAAACCGTCAATATTTTCAAATGCCTTATAGACAATGGATAACCCAATGATGGCATCGATGAGATAGGCATTTACTTGCAAATCGGCAATTACACCAATCAGGAGTGTGATGCTGTGACCAATTGCAAAAAGCGTTACGTATTGAACGACGTGCTTGGGCCGATAAAGGAAAAATATCACCCCAACTAAGAACAGCAAATGGTCATATCCGGTGACCATATGTTTGGCACCCAAATACATAAACGGGAATATTGCTGGGCCGTCAATCGACTCTACGAAGCTCGCATCACTGCCTTCAATAGTATGGCCAAATGCGATTGTCGGCAGTGCTATTAGAAAAAGGCCTAAGCCTGCCTTGAGCAGTTTGGGAACGTTGGATTGGCTTTGGCTCATTTAATCGGCGTCACTTTCTGCATCCGCTTCAATGTCAAAGCGATTATTGATGTCAGGATTGTAGGCTTGATGACAGGCTGTGCAAACGCTGTAGAGTTTGGCGCCGGCTTGGAAAAAATCATCTTTGTTCCGGCTTGCGGCGGCGGCCATTGCGTTTAGGCCAGCTTCGCTTAAACCTTCCGAATAGATCATCCAGGCGTCGTTATCTACGGCGCGGCCGGGCAGGGCGAGCATGTTGCCGGTCTCTACAATTACAGCGGCTTGAGCGCGAACAAAGGCCCAGCCTTCATCGGTCGTTGGATACAATTCTTCGTAGCCGGAGGCATCAAGTACCCAACCACCGGAATCCCACAATGTGTCCGAAGCGGGTTCTAAGACTAAGGCCATGACCTCTTTTACACTTAAAGTGGTATTGAAAACGGCAGAAGATTGAGCAGACTCCTCGGAGCTCTCTGGTGCAGAACAAGCTGCGATAGAGACAATAGTAAGAAGGGTTAAAAGGTGTTTTAAACTGGGCATTAGAATCTCTCTCAGTATCAGCGAACGGTGATGCCAAAAACAGCAGAATGCTGTACTACTAATTTTATTGCGCATGCTGCTATTATAAAGCTTAAGCCGCTTTAAATTAACGGCTTAAGTCTGCCTTAAAATGCCTGTTTTATCCATCGAATGCGGCGAAATTCCGCAACAAAAAGGACACCATGAGCTATTCAAATCTGCAGTTAGCCTCTACTTTGCTCCTTGCTAAACGGCGTAACAGCTTTTTTAGCTCCATTAGAATCTTGGGTGCGTTGGCATTACTCATGGCAGCTTTCTCGAGCGCGACCCTCGCCGAGACAAAGACGATGGCGACGGACTCTTTGGTTAAAATCACGAAGACGCCAGATTCCGGTATTCAACCGAGAATGCTTACAGGCCCCGACGGTCAGGTGCATTTGCTGTATTTCAAAAAGCGGTTAAACCGGCCTGATGCCAGAGAGGGAAACCTTTACTACCGCCAATACGATGAGCAGCAGGGTGACTTTGGCCTTCCCGTTAAAGTCAGTAGCGGCGCATTTCCTGTGCAAACCGTTTCTATTTCTCGAGCGTCGATGGCGATTGATGGCGAGGGTCGAATACATGCCCTTTGGTATTTACCCAAAAACGCGCAATATTACTATTCACGCTCTAACGTCGAGCGAACCCAGTTTGAGGCTCAACGTGAGATGGTTAGCCAGCACACGCTAGGAATCGATGCAGGGGCGGATATTGCAGCTCGGGGCAATCAGGTAGCTATCTTTTGGGGGGCTGGTGACCTAAGTCGCGAGTATGAGCGGACTGTTTTCACGAGGCTGTCCGGCGACTTTGGCGAAACCTTCGGTGCCGAACTGCAAATTGGAAACCCAGATCTAGGTGCGTGTGGCTGTTGTTCATTGGCGGGTGATTTTATAGACGATGATAGTTTGCTAGTGGCTTACCGTTCAGCGCTGGCTGGGGTTGGTAGGCACATGCAGATGCTGACGGCGCAAGGGTTAAGCGATGGGATTAGCAATGCCTATTACGGTGAAACTCACAGGTTGCAGCAATGGGAGGCTTCTTTTTGCCCATTGAGCACAAATGACATAAGCGCCGACAGTGATAATCAGCTGTGGCTGGTTTTTGAAACCCAAAGCCGGATCGTGCAGCTTGAATTTGCTGAAGGGGTAGTGCCAACTTCGGTAGCAGAACCTTTTACGGAAACACGACAGAAGAATCCGGCTATCGCCATTAACGGTTCAAATCAAAGGCTTGTTGTTTGGGCAGAGGCTATTAGTCATAGCCGCGGAGGCCGGTTAAATATGCGTTTGTTTACGGCTGATAGCTTAGACCCAGAAGTAGTGCTTAGCGAAGAAATTAATCTTGATGACTTCAGTTTCCCAGCGGCTACAACGCTTAGCAACGGTGGATTTTTGGTTCTTTATTAAGGCGTTGACAATCAGCCTAGCGAGGAATGCGTATTTGCTGTCTGATTAATTCTGTTTCCAGGCGCAACATCTGTTGCTGAGTTGCTTCCTGCTGCAGTTGCCCCTGCTTTTGGATAGAGCTTTTTAGACTTTTCCCCTGGGATTCAATGAGTGATTGCTGCTCTAGATCTGCTAGCCTGCGATCTAGGGTTTGCGTAAGTGAGCGTTGAATTGATTGATTTACTAATGTGCGTCCTTCGAGAGTGTTGAAGGCTGAGACAACATATTCTGTTCGCTCTTTTAAGGCATTTACACCGCAGCTGTATTCAACCCCAACCATGAGGGCTAAAAATTCTTTTGAGTTATCAGTTGAATTTTCTTCTAGGTCTTGATCTGGTTTTCCATTGCTTGCAGAGGAGTTTTGAGCGGTGATAATGAAGTCTTCTCTCCATGTCTTTAGTTTCTTGCAGTGGCTGATATAGCTCGCCAATAGTTCGCCGTCTATAGCGCGGAGAAACTCGTCACACAGCAGGGCTGCCGCTTCGCCCAAATTCATGTTGAAACTATTTATGCAGTTTAGCGCCTTAGCATCTAGATCAGTTAGGACCTTGTTGGCTGATTCGAGATCTGCCTTAACAGATTCAATTACAGTGGCCTCCAATGGATATTGGGCCGAACTAGTGCGATTGGCTCCCGAGACGGCCAATAGGGTAACTATAAGTAGGTTGGTGATCAATGTGTTCATGGCAGTTTAGTCATAAAGTTCGAAGCGTTTTTCCCATTTTTTAAACCGTTTACGGCAATATTTATCCAGCTTCTTCGGTGTCGCAAAAAATAGTTCGCTGGCATCTGCGATACTCTCATCAAACTCGCAAAAATCATTACCGTATTCCCTGCAAACCCATGGTCTTGTTTCGTAGATTCCACACTCGCCACGATCCCCTAAATGCATGCAGCGTGAGCTGATGTGCAGGAACCAGCCGTCGGCATCTTTAAAAATATTGATGTTCTCGTGGGATACCTGCCAGATTAAATGATCGAAGTCCTCTTTGGATTTTGGGGTGGGAATTTTTTGATTGATTGAGTTGCAGCAAATAGATTTTTTGCAATTCGTGCACTTTTTGTCGATGTCGATGTCGATCTGCCCTGCATCGCTGACATCTTGAATGTGTATTGTATTTTTGGCGTTCATTAAATTCCCCGGTTCTACTAGCAGTGACTCCCGTGAACCTATTATCACCATCTAATGTAGGGAATGCAAAGCGCAACCACAATAATCTTAGGTTGCTATTACTCTGGCTTTACAAGTTGGTTGCTCCTCTCCACAATAGTAATAGCCCAATCAATTAAACCAAGTCATTTAGCTTGGGTGAGTTGTTGAATGATTAGAAATATAAATTATATAGAAATCCTAAAAAAGGGTTTTTTATCGAGTCGTACTATTAACAGTCTGTGTTGTTCTCAGCCTCTACTATCGCTCCGTACTATTTTATTGGACAGTGCTATGAATTCTCATTACATCAAGCTATCAATTTTTTGCGCGCTGAGCGCGCTGCTTAGTTCTTGCTCGTCTGAGGAGGCTGTGAGCACCTCTGGAACGTTGGCTTTTGATTCACCTGATACCGGTGTCAGTATTGCAGTCTTGTCTACAAAATCTTGGTTGGTGACCGGAGGTGATGCGCTGGTTGAGGTCTCATTAGATGAAAGTGTAAATCCGCATCCTTACACTGTGAAACTGAATGGAACAGATGTCAGTGCTCGTTTTGTTTCGGTATCTGGCCGCAAACGTCAGGCGTTACTAACTAATTTGCCAGAGGGGGAGAGTCAGCTGTCAGTGGAAATCGTAAGTGGGGTCGCTCAGGAAACTTTGATACTGTCAAATTACCCCAGCAGTGGGCCTATTATTTCCGGCCCTCACGAGGCTCCATTTGTTTGTCAGAGCACAGAGTTTACATTGGTAACCGGGGAGCCTCTTGGGCCCTCGACAGATTTAAATTGCTCCGTGGAGCGTCGTATAGATTATGTTTATTGGTCGGATCGAGATTCCCAATTCAAACCTTATTCGCTTTTGGAGATATCTGAGTCGCCAGTGGATATGGGTTATGTAGGGGAAGGCATCAAGACGCCATTCATTGTTCGAGTTGAGACTGGGGTGGTAAATCGAGCAATTTATGAAATTTCGATGTTGCATGATCCTGCAGATGGGCATCTTGATCCTTGGCGTAGAAGTGCTTCGTGGAATAATAAATTAGTTTACACCCATGGCGGAGGTTGCCGTGGTGGATGGCATCAACAAGGGGTTGTCACAGGTGGCGTGTTGAACAAAGACTTGCTAGAACGGGGCTATGCCTTGAGCTCTTCGACCTTGAATGTGTTTGGTCAAAACTGCAATGACCTGCTGGCTTCTGAGACCCATATTATGTTGAAAGAAGTTTTTATTGAGCACTATGGGGTGCCAACTTACACAGTGGCAACCGGCGTTTCCGGTGGGTCCTATCAGTCCCAGCAAACAGCTGATAACTATCCTGGGGTTTTTGATGGCATTATTGTCGGCTTGAGCTTTCCCGATGTGACCTCTTCGACAATTTTCACCGTAGCAGATGCGCGACTGCTAGATTACTACTTTAAAGAAGTGAATCCGGAGGGGTTCACCGTCGAGCAAGAGCGAGCTGTTTCGGGGTTTGCTGAGCATGCGAGCATAGCGAATCTTAGCCGTGGCGCTGCTCGTTTGGACCCAGTGCTCACCGTTGGTGGCACCAGCGAAGAGCAAGGCAGTGAGTTGAGTGTGAGTGCGTTGAAGAATCTGCGCTACAGCACTTCGAACCCCGAGGGGTTAAGAGCTACTGTTTATGACCATACGGTTAATGTTTATGGCGAATTAGAAAACACAGCAATTGCGCAGCGACCTTTGGATAATGTCGGTGTCCAATACGGTTTAGCTGCCTTGAGAGAAGGGAAAATCTCTGCTCAGCAGTTTATAGATTTAAACCGAGATATTGGTGGCTTCGATCGGGATATGGAGCATGTGGCACGCAGGCACTCAGCGGATAAATTTGCCAGCGAGCGAGCTATAGAGTCAGGCCGTGTTTTGTTTGGAGGTGCTGGGCTTAGGAGCACTCCGATAATTGATTATAGAAGCTATCTAGATCGGCGTGAGGGCGGTGATATTCATATGATTGTTCATCAATTTGCGACTAGAGAGAGACTAATTAATGCCAATGGTCATGCAAGAAATCAAGTTATGCAAATTGGCGGAAGTTGGGGTTTTACAGAGGAATCTCCAGATCTGGGAGCGTTGTTTAACAGCATGGACAGTTGGATATTAGCGGTACAGCAAGATGAGTCTGATTTAAGTGAATCTGAAAAGGTAGTGATTAACAAGCCAGCGGATTTGACGGATGCCTGCTGGGACAACAGCCGTTCGACCCGAGTCAAAATTAACCAAGAGATGAGCTATGGCGGGGGCAATGAGTGTGCTCAGTTGTACCCAGCGTATTCAACGCCAAGACAAGTGGCTGGTGCCCCTGTTGCCAATGACGTGATTAGCTGCCGACTACGGGGACTGAGTGCGGCAGACTATTTAGTGGAATTCAGTCAAGAACAGCTCGCTGAATTGGTAAGTATCTTTGCGCAGGGTGTTTGTGACTGGAGCGCCCCTGATAGCCACGACGTTTTTCATCAAGGAACCTGGCTTTCATTCGGACCGTCACCAGTGAATCGGCTGCAATAAGATTAGCGCTTTTCTCAGCTCCAGGGTTTGGATTGGCCTAGTATCAGTATGATGCAGCTTTTTAGGCGTTTTATTTCGCTTAAGGTTTCAAGCTTTTGTATTTGCTGCCAGCCGAGAACCTTAATGATGCTGAGTATAAAAAGGCTAACGATGATACTTAGCAGCCATTCTAAGCTGGCCTTGATGTCAGTGCCTGCAAAAAGCTTTGTTGACATCCATGTGCCGGCGATAAAATAGCGAAGCCCAGGCTGTATATAGTGTATGTCAGCCATGCTTACCGCCTTAAGAAGAGCATGGCAATTACGTCAAATAACCCTGCCTCGTTACTTGCTTCGTTCAGCGCTTATTAATTTTCTTTGGATAATGCCGGATTGATGTTTGTGTTCTTATTATTCATCAGTCTGCCTCGGTGATAGTGCGAGTTATTTTCGGTCGCAGCTAAAGTGAGATATTACTAAGGCTAGCAGCAGGTTTGCTACTTTCGCTGACTTGCTAGCACTGTGCTTTCCTGATTTTATTTTGTTGAATTATTCCCTACACTTGTTTCATGCAGATTTATGGATAATAAGGTTGCTGGAACTCGGCTATCGAGTCGCTTGTTCCCTGCTTTCATCTTGGCGCCGGACTCGTTGCTCTTTTCATTATTTCGATGCTTTTTCGAACTATTGTTTCAGGTACTGCTCCGAGTATTTCCCCTAATAGCGAATAACCAAGCATTCTGTTAACTAGTTTTTCCTTAAATCTTTGTCTCTATTTTCTTCTCCGCCTTCTCCCCCATCTTCTTTTCCTTTTTTTTGTCGTTCCTAGCAGTCTCTGTGTTTCCACTGTGGTGCTAACCTATGATGCTATTCATGTCGTGTTGCTTTGGTAGTCGCTGCTGTAGTGAGTTTAAAAGTTGCTTAAAAAGTTGGTTCAAAGTGTAACAAATCCAGCTTTTTTAGAGGCCGGTCTGTATCATGAGGCAACCAACAAAAAAGTCATTAACCTTAAATTCGTTATTCTGCTGCGTTGAGACTTGAAATGGCAGGGTTACTGGTTTATTTTTAAAAGCCTGTGTTTGGAAATAGCTTAAAAAGCAGCAGCCGAGGAGAAAGGCAATGAACACAAGAATGAAATTATTGGCACTATCGTTGAGTACGGTTTTGGCGTCTTTCACAATGGCCCAAGACTATGAGCCTCCGCGCACGGCATCGGGGATGCCTGATCTGCAAGGTAACTGGACTAATGCTGCTTTGACCACTATGCAGCGATCATCCTCCTACGAGGAAGTTGGCCTTGTAATTCCGGCGGCTCGTATCGAAGAATTGACAGCTAATCATCATCAAAATGTCAGGCAGGCTACTGATGACGGACAGATTCAGGGCGAACTGCCAACTGGCGAAGACCTTGGAAAAGGCCGTGGATATAATGCTTTTTGGGTGGATCCAGGGTCACGCTTCGGCCGTGTAAACGGCGAGGCAAGAACGTCGTGGATCACCTATCCTGAGTCAGGAAGGATTCCATTTTCCGAGCAGGGAAATGTGCTCAGACAGGCAAACAGGGCAGTGTTTTCCGGCAATGATGGGCCCGAAGGTCGCGCGTTAGGCGAGCGTTGTCTCATCGGCTTCGGCAGCACTGGCGGCCCGCCAATGAATAACGTCCTCTACAACAATATGTATCAGATAGTACAAACCGACGACTATCTGATGATAATGGTAGAAATGGTCCACGATGCGCGGATTATCCCTATTGCGAAAGATCATAGACCGGACGTGCATGCACCATGGTTAGGTGATTCTGTTGCTCATTGGGAAGGCGATACCTTGGTCGTTGAAACTGTCAATTTACATCCACAGCAAGCACCTCGCAATGCAGCCCCACTATCGAAGCAAGGGCGCATTATTGAGAGATTTAGCCGAGATTCAGCTGAACAAATCCTTTATCAATTCGAGGTGATTGACCCGGTTTATTACACCGAGTCTTGGCGCGGTGAAATAGGATTTAACGCAACGGAAACTAAGCCTTATGAATATGCCTGCCACGAGGGTAACTATGGCCTTCCAGGGATTTTGGGCGGTGCGAGACGCTTAGAGATGGATGCCAGCGATTAATTGTTATTGATTAAAGGGTAAAAGTCGGCGGGCTCTTTGCTTGCCTCCGCTTAAAAAAAGGCGAGCCTTATTCTAGGTTCGCCTTTTTTGTTTAAGCGTGAATCTGTGACTTCGAGGTGGCAGGGCAAACACTCTGAGGTGTGACAAGTGATGTTTGCTGTGCGTCCTCAGGCAGTTTATTTCGTTAGCTAATTTTCATTCCTCTTCCCAGAATTTTGTCATTTCCACAAACATAAAAGAAGCAGACCAGGTTATTAGTAAGAGTCCGGTTATGGCTTCTATGCCAGCTGTAAAACGAAAATGGCCAAAGGGCTCAATATCTCCATGGCCGTCGGTTGTATAGTTTGTAATCGAGAAATAAACGAAGTCCATCGGGCTGCCGCCGAAGTTTCCTTCTAAGCTGCCAATGTTTCCCACTAAGTCAGACCAAAGATAGTCCGCGTACTATTTGCTCCATTTCTGTGGGAAGTTTTGTCACTGTGAAAATATTTTTCACTGTTGACGCCTTACCAGTTTGTATCGACAAGGCTTTAAGATCAGGCTAATGT
>MDTF01005883.1_pt1 | contig 19602 bp, 5 predicted proteins | sample 811191 | NCBI WGS metagenome assembly MDTF01 (sample SAMN05326649, study PRJNA326480) | marine metagenome | isolation source: seawater | place: Southern Ocean | collected 2011 | reverse complement strand
GTCATTAAAAAACATGAAGCCAACTGTTGTTTTGCAAGTCCTGCATGAAACAACGTTGGCGTGGCATGTGTGTATTTTTGGAGCGAAGTCGCTTCATACGTTTGACGAACAGCTTCCATATTATCTCCATGCAATGCGACAGCAACGCGCATGAGCATGTATTGTGGACGTTCAACAATAATGCCTTCTTTTTTTAAGAGATACGAACGTTCCAATGTTTTGAATCCCATCATATCATATTGGTAATCGCGTTCATGGACGACCATTGCATTGAGTATATCCGCATTTTTTTCGCATGTCGCCACAAACGACGGACTTAATATATTTTCTAACATTTTCATACATTCGACAAATGTACTAGGGGTATTCCGGTGCAACATTGAGACCAGAATTCTTCCACCTAAATGACTATACTGCCAATGGTTGACAGTCAAAGCAGCACATACTTCGGCAATATATACCGCAAGGTCTTGCGTCGACATTCCCGTAGAAAGCGACCCTTGTATGCGTTTACTGACACTGTTTACGTCAATGTCCCGCAAAAACGGTCTTTTCTTGGTCAGTTCTATCATAAAATGTTCTGTTTTACTGGTAGAATAGTTTTGTTTTGACCCATCGCGTTTTCTTAAGACGTACATGATAACAGTTTTCACAAGGCCATTTATACCTCTGCCCGAGAGTCAAAAACTGAGTCTGGATTTTCTCCGTAAAAAGAATCTAATTCGAATGCAACTGCCTCTATCATGACATTCTCTGGAATTTGACCGGGATGATGATCGTTTTGTTCGTCTACGTGGACATAAAGTTGCTTTCCGATACATAGGCTGAATACCTTACCCATAGTTTAGACAGAAATACAGAGAATTTATACTTGACTTTGTTTATTTACCAACATATGTAGACCTTTTGTGTTCAAATTTATTACAATTATATCAAAACTCAAAAATGAATTGTACATGGAAATCAACATCACAATGTCTAAAATTATTTAAATCCATTCAACACAGTAATTCCATGATCAATATCACATTTGGACCCAGTGGTGTTTCTATAATGTCTATGGATACCAGCAAAACGTCTCTCGTGCGTCTCGTTCTTACTCCCGCATATTTTGAGTCGTTTCAATGTACACAACCGATGGTATTTGGCATATACACTGAGACATTGTCCAACGTCCTGCAAAAAGCCAAACAATCCACACTGCATTGGAAAGCGACAAACGATTGTGCATTGTCCATCGTCTTACAAGAACAAGACTTTAAAACCGAATTTACGATGCGTTCCATTTCCATTGACGATGAACAGTTGGATATTCCTGAAATGCAAGACGACGTTGCTTTCGAAGTTGCCGCGAAAGTGGTACAAGATTGGACGTCCAAAGTACTCATGACAAATTCCGACATTACCTTTGACATTACACAGCAACAATTTGTTTGTAGTTCGGAGAATACAGAGTTGGGAATAATCAAACATACAGAACCTATTAATGGTGAAAGAATTCGTTTATCATCGTATAGAGCAGAAGTCAATATTGCATTATCGTTTAATGCCACGAAATCTTTGGCCATATTTGCAGCGGCAGGTGGAGATACATGTTTTGTCGGGTTTTCCAATCAACAACCGTCAAGAATACAAGTAAATTTAGGAGAAGGATCAACATTATGTTTATTTGTAGCACCCAAAATAGTAGATGATTAATTTATATTGGCGATTTTTCCCGGCGCACTTGTACTGTAGCTATTTTCAGCATCTTTTTTGGCTGTTTATCCAAAAATGTGCAGAGAGGTGGCCTTGCCCGCATGCCGTTCACCGATCTAAACGATGCCCGTGCCAAGTTTATCAGCAAGCCCACTGGACACTACACCCACCCTGACGGTATGGCGAATACCAATAACATTTTTTGGACATTTAATATAGTTTTATTTTTTTTTAAAATTTTAATGTGGATGTGTATGTAACCCGCATACGTTGTTTCTTACTTTCTTTTTTAACTTGCATACCTGGCAGCACTTCTCCATAAACTTCTGCGTTGACACTTTTATTTTTGCGCGCAATTTCGGCCTCTTCTTTTTTAACTTGCACACCTGGCAGCACTTTTCCAGAAGCTTTCCCACTTTTATTTTTGCGCGCAATTTCGGCCTCTTCTTTTCTAAGTTTCTCGGCAGGTTGCCGACGAAGCCGCGCCCAGGAAGCTTCGTCGGCAACCTGTTGAAGACGTTCGCGTTCAAACCACATGTGTATAAGTGGTTTTAAATCTACTAGTTTGGTGGTTTTTTGTAGTTGTTTTAAATCTTCACTACATTGCTGCTTTTTTTCTAGGAAATCTTTCATTATTCCATGTTTAAATTCTGTTTTTTTCATTCCTTTTTCTCTTTTGGGCAATGGTATACGATTCAGGAAGAAATCCCCAAATCCTTTTATAACATCTGAAACCTGAACTGTGGCGACTTCCGCGTCATCCAGATCTGATTTCACTACTGTTCTATCTTCTTTGATTCTGGTTTCGATTCTATTCTTCAGTATTTGAATTTTTGATTTATCGCCTTCACGAACTGCATTCATGTATGCTTGTTCATCGACTGTGTTGTCCTTAATTTCCTTTTCGATTTCAGTATACTTCTTATTTAAAATGGCAAATTTGCTGGTAATTAGTTCTTCCAGTGACGGTTGTTTCTTATGTTTTTCTTTCCATTTTGCAACTTTTTTTTGCAATTGGGGTAGAACATCACTCTTCGTTTTAAACGCGTTGCTGTACATAATTTGCTTAATGTTATTTCGTAACACTTTACAATCTCTGAAATTACCCCATCCTGGCATAAACATCACGCCATTTTTGTAGTCGGTCGTTCCTAAAAAGATTTTCATTGCTTCTTTTGCTTCATTTGAAACGTTAATAAAATCTTTTTTTAACAAGTCGACAATAATGCCTAACGCTACTGTTGGAGACATATCTTTAAAATTGAGCTCCTTACCGAAACGAGACGCCATTCCTTGGTTTTTTGCCAACATTTTGTCCATATCTTCTTTGTAGCCACATAAAATAACCACGACTTTTCCGTTATTGAATTTCTCTTCGGAAAGCATCGCAATCAATTTGGTTTGTGCTTGTCGACCATATTCAGACTTACCGAGTTCATACGCCTCGTCAATTAATAAAAGACCGCCGATTGCCTCTTCCATTGTTTTTTGTACAATTTCCTGTGCTTCCCCTACATGCGTACCCTCTAAGTCACTCGCTGACCGCACGGTTGTATTACTTGTTGGTATAATACCTGCTTCAAAAAATGCCTGTGCCATTTCTAACGCAACGGTAGTTTTACCAGTACCCGAATTGCCTGTGAATAATAAATTGGTTTGCGTTGGTAGTTTGGAGCGGTCCAACTCGCCAAAAATACCAACTGCAAATTTAAACTCATCACGTTTCTCGGCTATATATTCGGTAATATGCTCAATTCCACTGAGTGTATTCCTTAATCTTTCCACTGGGTCAACTGCGGCGGTCCATTTGAAATCTTTGCGTGTGAGTTTTAGTCTTTGTGGTTGCCACAGCAAACCAACTTCGCTAATATCGTCAACCATATGTGGATCTTCAATATCTAAATTCAAACTGACAAAATTCGCCTGTTTTAGGTTGGCCGCAAATTTATCACGAAGAATTACGTTCAATGTAAGACTGAGATTCCGATAATGTTTATTGTAAATTGCGAGAATTTTCGCGCCATTTGGAATGATTTTTCCTTCATTTTGAAAACAGTCTGAAATCATTTTCTTAACCTGCGCTGCATCCAGCTCTTTTGTTGTATCTTCGACCCAAAATTCCATGATATCTTTGGCATCGTCTTCTTTGGCATCATCTTCTTTGGCATCATCTTCTTTGACTTCTTCTTCTTCACGACCTTCTTTGTCATTCAAAACATCCAACCCTGTTTGCATGTTCACCTTGTTTTTCACAACGCCATTTGTTGATTTACTAATATCTTGTGTTAGGACGATCGGTTCGTTTAACACTTTTATTTGCATTTTTCGTGCGCTTACATCTTTTTCCAACTCCTTAATCGATTGAAATGTGTATAATTGGGTAAATACTTGCTGGCATTGTTTATTATATTCGTCGTTGCCGTTTTTAACATCGTTTGAAATTACCGTTACTATTTCAAACAATAAGTCGCCCAATTTCATTCCTTCATCATATTTACGATTCCAACTCACCATCGCGGTCTGCCAGTGTACACCTTTAACGTCGTGTGGACTAATTGTTGATATGAAGGAATGATAATTATCGACAATGATAGATTTATCAGGTTCAAGTTCCGCTTCAGTTTTGCACCATTTTAACCATTCTTCTTTACTTTCGTCCGACACAGACGATTGTAATAATATAGGTGGTAACATCTGTCCCATTTCGCCTATTACAGCAAGTGATTTTGCGTACAATTCTCTGTTTTTTTGTTCGATTTCAGCTACTATTTGATCTATCGACTTTACTTCATCGTTCAGTTTAATCGGGAAAAAAGTAACGCCGTACATTTCTTTAAACCATTTTTTGACTTCAGTTATATTAGGGTTCCAGTTGTCAAATCCTATTTGATTTGGAGGTGTAGGGTCTCTGAGAGGATATGCCAAGGATATGTCTACGTAGTTTGAAAATGGGGTTTTATTCTTGTTCAGAATTTGATATTTCCATGGTATGTAATTTCCAAATATCTGTTTTTCAGCATTTCCATATTTAGTTTTATGTTGTGTTTGTGCAGTGATATCTTCCATTTCTTTACGAATTGATTGCATGTGTTTACAAAACGATTGAAAGAATTCTCGGTCAGTCATTTTCTTTCGCTTTCCGCGGACACCAAATGGTATTTTTGATTTCATGATTACTTCGCGGAGTTTTTTTATCCACCGCTTATCCCACTTCGCATTCGCAAAGTAATCATCCACTGTGCTTAAATTATAGAGAGCTATCATGATATTGGGTGTGACCAGCTGGGTGACATAGAATTTTTTGCTTCCTTTTTTCAAAGGCTTTACTAATAATTTTTTAAATTTACCATCAGCATTTTCAAAAAGCCTCTTAATTATTGGTTTATCCATGAATTTTGTTGTCAACTGGGCATGAAGCTCGAACATTGTCTCACGAATACTTGTGTTGTTGAGTTTGTTCTTATTAGTAACAGGTTTAGTAACAGGTCGATCAAAATATTCGGCGATACATTTCCATGTAACGTCGTCTGGGTCGACGTTTCTTTTTTTAAGGACGAATATTTCGACGAAAGATTTTGTCAAATCTCGTAGTGTAGTGGAACGTCGTCCTTTCTGACCATTATTTTCTAAGTAGAGCTTTAAAGTTGCGTTCATAGCTTCATCGATATATTTGGTATCTAATAACATTTTCCCTTTGTATGTAACAGTTTTGGAGAAAAAATTTTTGAATTGATCCAATGCAACCTCTTTGAATTCAGCCTCTAAATCATCTTCATCATCTTCATCATCCTCACCATCATCTTCTTCTTCTCGTTGCTGAAATTTTAGGGCCTCCGTTAATATTTTTTTAATGTCTGATGTTTTAGTTTGATCCTCGTAAACGATGCATGTTTCTTGAGTCCCTAAGCCAAAGAGAGGTTGCTCTGTATTATTCGCATATACCATAGGTATTATACCATTAGTGTTATTGACATCAATGTTTGTAGTTATTAGAAGTTTATGCAAACAAAGATAATCCTGGTCATAAGTGTTATAATCGATTGGTTCCATATAGTTTGGTTCGGGAGGATCGGCAAAATAGTATTTGCCATTGTATGATATACCATTTTGCTGGATTGTTGTTTTTTTGTCTTTTTCTGCATTTTTAAGTTCTTGGTATAACTTTTGTAATTTTTTGCGTTTTTTCTCTACAATACGGTCAATTTTGACGGAAATTTTGTCTGATAATATTTGCACCTTTTTATTGAGTTTGTGATTTTCGTTGTATAGTTCACTGACGTTAGTACCAACGATTTTTTTAATTTGTTCGATTTCATCTTTGTTTGTTTTTTCTAGCGTGTCTTGTGTGGATTTTTCCTCTTGTGTGGATTTTTCCTCGGGTTCGTATTGGCTACCACATACGTTTTTATCTGATGTCTTTTTCTTTTCCTTTTTCTTTTGTTTCGCTAAGATTTTTCGAAAAAATGATTGTGTTAAAAGGAGTTTTTCAAGTTTTTGGTGCGATTCTTCGTCCATCTTTTGCTCAACACAATTATATTTTTGTTTGTAAACCCTCTGGTAGTCTCTGTCATATTCGATCATTTTTTCTGGCGTAAATTGTGATTTGTCTGTTCCTAACATTTTATTAAGTTCAGAGTCTGTCTGTAATTGTTTGAGAAGTTTTTTTTGAGGTTCGAGGACCCTGGCCATTGCAACTTTGATAGCATCATTCAAAAAATTGGCGACGGTACCTGCGTTTCCAAAATCTTTCGTCGGTCTTTTTTTTGATATTTGAGCAATTGCGTAATCAATAGCACTTTCATATAATACGACATTTGTTCGCTTTGCACTTATTTTTAAAATTGTGCGCAAGGCATTATCGTCATAATCGTGGAATATAACCGGATTATCAACATCGAAACGCCTACCGAGACCAGGATTGACATTTCTACACATGGCATTCATTTCTTTTGGATATCCAGCCATAATGACACATAAGTCAGCACCTGGTGTCGCTTGAACTTGTTCGACAATAGTGTTTAATGCCTCCAACCCGTATTCTGATTCCGCAAGTACGTATGCTTCGTCAATAAATAATACTTGACCTTTCGCCGATTTAATGATGGCACTCGTTTTATTTTGCGATTCACCGACAGCACCACCAATAAAATCTGAAGCTGCTGTTTCTATGAACTCACCGTTCGATAACAAATTGAGTGATTTAATTGTCTGTGCCCAAAATTTTGCAATCGTTGTTTTCCCTGTACCTGGTTTACCAATGAATAACTTATTGAGCATAATAGGAACGGTTGGTAAGTGGTTTTTTTCCTGATTCCAATTAAATTTGGCAACGTCGATAAGTTGATGCAGTTGTGCTTTGATCTCGTCAATACCAACGTAATTTTTGATCTCTTCCATAACATGATATAATCCAGATTTGGGGTCGTGTTCATTTGGTTCTGTACCAATGATGTCTTCCATAATGATATAAGGAATGTATGGTTGTTTAAGAAATTTCGGTTTCACGAGTAAAATTTGATGTTTATCACATATCTTTTCTTCGCATTCTTTGCATTTCATACTTTCTTCTAGTTTTTTACCACCTTCATATTTCATTCTTTCCAATTCTTCTTTGATATGTTTATGCAATTCATCTAATTCGTTTTGCAATTCACTGTGACGGGTAGTCATTTTTTTAAGTTCATGGGTATATAATTCATCTGTTAATTTTGCAATGTCATTGTCAATATCACTTTTCCAATCCCAGTTTTGAATTTTCATAATATCATCTGACGTTTCTCCTTCCTCTTTTTCTACGGTAGCAGCAGTCTCTGACGTTTCTCCTTCCTCTTTTTCTACGGTAGCAGCAGTCTCTATCAAAAGCTTTTTGTTCTTTAATTCTTCCTCAAATTTCTTTTTCTTAATCATTAGTGCGTTTTTGGATGTTTCCGCTGGTTTCTCCTCTTCCGAGCCTGAGTCCTCTCCTGAGTCTTCTCCAGTGTCATCTATATCTGTAATTTGCTGTGTTAGTTTATCAATTTCCGTTTGTAGTTTAACAATTTCCGCTTGAGATTCTTTGCTTGTTTTTTCTGCTGCTTTTATAATTTTATCTTTTTTCGCTTGAGCCTCTTCTTCCCTATATTTAATTTCGATTCGCAATTGATGCAAGAAATTTTGTTTATTTTCAAGTATTTCTTTCTCCAGTTTTTGTACATTTTCATCGTTTTGTTTTGCTTCGGTTCGTAATCTTGCCATTGCTTTCAAAATTGCACGGTCAAACATTTGTCTTTCGGTTGCGTAGTTACCAAACCCTGGTTGTTTTCTTGCCAATTTTAAACGATTGATCACCAATTCTATGTCGTATTCTTTCATGGCCCATCCATGAACCGCCTTGGTGTTGTCGTAATTGCTTTTCAATGTATTCCTCAACATTGATTTCCAAACTAAACGCATCTCGCCGTTTGTAAAATCTTCGAACAAAATCACATTAGGGAAACGACGACTCATACCTGGATTAAATGCAATCAGTTCTTGTTGAATGTCTTTGGGATATCCAACAGCAATGAACGTCATGTTATTTTTATAATTTTCGGACACCAATAACAAAATGTTATACACCTGACGTCCATTTTTGTCGATTTTAGGTTTTAATGAATATGCTTCGTCAATAATAATCGTACCACCGCCATTATTATTCATGCCATCAACCATTGATTGAAACCCAGCGGCTGATTTTTCACCCGCTAATAATATTTCTGCGGCAGAAGTCACTTTTGTTGACCCATGTGGGGAACCGTGCGACATTAATTTTTGAAATTCATTTTGTTCAAAATTGTTCCATGTATCGACAGAATTGTTTAAAGTACTGTGGTCAATAGGTTCCAACGACAAATTTTGATTAAATCGTAATAAAAAGCGTTGGCCTTTGTCCATAATGGTTGCTGTGGCCGATTCTAAACCACCAGCTACACGGTCATCATTGCCTGTTGCTTGCCATGAATTTTTGATACTAAATATGATTTCCATTAAATTTCCGATGCCTTCTGCATCTTGTGCTTGCATTTTTTTCAAATCGTCGAGAGTTGGTGGAGTCCATGGTGAGAGGTTTTTTTTCGCACTATTTCCACGCAATCTTGCGTAAAATAAAAACTCTGCAAATTTTTTCGCAACTGTTGTTTTGCCAGTACCAGGGTTGCCTACAAATTGGTAATTAAGTGATAATTTCGGTTTCGATTTCGGTGTTTCGGTTTCCATGCGAATGACATTAAAATACAATTCTAACATTTCGTTTTTGATGTTACTCTGTCCGATTTGTTCTGTAAAAAATTTGTCAAATAATTGGATGATTTCAAAATGATCGATTTTTTTGCGCTCTTCTTCCCATAACAAATCCAGCTCTCGCCGTATTTGTTGTAGCATGGCGCCTCGTCTATTATATAGTTGAACAATGCTGTGAATATCGACGTGTTGACCGTAGATTGAAACCACCATCGCATTTGCATATTTCTCTCCAAAAGTATCCTTTATCATTCTAAATATTTTTTTCCCAATTGCCTTTTTAATATTTGCTCTGGTTTTCCCTATGATATTAACCCCATTTTTGACCAAATCAATGGACTGTTTCACTTTTCGCCACCCTGGGCCATTTTCCTCACCATACAATTCCCCATAACCTATAATTCCACCTAATACACCACCAATTCCAACAGCAATTCCTGTGGATGAATAATTCATGGGGTCATTGCCCGCAAACAATTTTTGTACAGTGACAGCTGCTGCTGCTCCAGCCATTGCTGAATACGCAATGCACCACCATCTTTCACTGGAACCTTCTTTCGCATTTTTACACGCTAAATATTTTTCACGCGCCATTGTTTTGACGACCTCTTTCATTTGCTGTGGTAATAAATCCCAAATCCACTCGATACCAACCAGCGCCCATTCTCCAAAAGTTAGCGGTACACAATTTTTTTTGGGAATTTGTGTTAAAATGGGTTCACCACGTGTAGCGACCGTATACGTTGTGTCTAGTTGGCCACTTGGGGTTACTCTTGAACTATTCATCATTGGTATTCGAAAAACAATTTTCGAAACATTTGTTTGTGGATTGATGTAATGGTATAAATTTGTGAAATCTAAAAATCCACGCATTGACCATTTCATTCCTTCATCAACATCGTTACTTTGCAACTCTTCCATTGCTTTAGCGCGTGCTTTTTCGAATACATGACGAACCCATTGCGTTGACGGACGACTTGTGTCAGACAGTGATGCAATGACGTCCTTTTCTTCATCTCCATTAAATGTAGTTTTTTTAGCGTACAAATACCATTCAGACCAACTATAAACTTCGAGTGCATCAATATTACCGTCAAATGTAGAGCTGTTCACCACATTCGCAGTGGTCTTTTTCTTTATAACCTTTTTGTTGGATTGCATGATACCGTTAACGCGTTTAATTATATATTTTTTTGCAATCGATCGGATCTTCAACTCATTGTCATCACCTTCATTATTTGTTGCCTCCGTTATTTGTTTCTTACACTCCCTGAGAAGTACTTTTTCATCTTTATTTGGGGCGTGTATGACATTGTCATTCGTTTTTTCGAACATCCCTTTGAATAAGGATAGTGGGAGTTGAGATGATTCACGCGACCTTGTTAATGTTGACGTCGATACCATTCCTGTTAATGTATATTCTTCCCCAAAAGGACTGGGTTTGGTTTCATCATATTTCAGCTCTTTCTCGACTCCATTTTTTGGCAAAAAAAAGTATGAGTCTATTCGTTTTTCTATGCGCCCAATTTCAAACGTTGGTATGTTGAGTATAACTTCATCCTTTTTATTGTTGTTTAATTTTTCCATTTCGTCAATTTGATTCGCAGGAAAAATCATCAATTGTGCCTGCGTTGATTTATTTGAAGTTGTAAATCGATACGCCGACAAATATTCGGTAGAACCCTTAGAATCATATGTTTTTTTAGGGTCGTGTAATACCGTCCATTCCACTTTATTTTCTGTATTCATTAATATGATGTTCTCATACCATGTAGCAATTTTATTGGGCGACTGCAACGTATTCATAGCCGCCGTAGTAAATGTTTCAGCGCGAGACCTTTGTATAGCTTTAATTTCTTCAAAATTATTTACCAATGCAATAGCTCGAATGTTCTCAATAATTTTGGTGAACGTTTGTCGGAGATTATCATGAAATGTTCCACTTTTGGTTTCTGGTTCTTCTACAGTTTTACCTTGGTTTTTATAAAATTCGTGGTAATTGATTACATCAGTTTCAGATATCACAATCCCATTCGTTTCCCACTCTAACTTTGGAATCGTTTTAGGATGTATAGCATTGTTTTTCAACAGATCATTGTATTCAGCAACATTGTTTATACCAGCAATCGTAATTGCTGACAAATCCATTTTTGATGGGTTGTAGTTGACGTCTTCATTAGAACCTCCTTGAGCCATTTTTAACAAATTTTTACCACCAATAACCAAAGCAAACATACCAGCGACAACAGCAGCTTTTGCCAATGTTTGCTGGATATCTTTGTTATGCGTTTCTTTGACGGCATCAATATTATTGTACACTTTATTGTTTTCTCTATTGATCACATTTTTCATAATGCGTAATTGCTTAATCCGAGTCGAATTTAAACAATCTTTGTTATTTTCTTGGATGATTTTTCGAAAATTTCTCCATTTCTTCAAATTTTTATCCATATCAGGACCCAATTCAGCACATTTCAAATCAAAATCATTATTACCTTGTTCAAGTTCGTCAATCTCCTTTTCAATGATATCCAACATTCGCATATTCCATTCCACTTCCTTGGATGCAATATCAAATTCGTACTCGTCGACATCAGCTTTTTTCAAAAGTGCTAGACGTTTTCTTTCAATGGCTGTTGTTTCGACGTTGTTATTTATTCTAAATTCTTGGTGTCTCTGCTGATTTTTGATACGAAGCACGTCGAGCTTATCATACATTTTTTCCATACATTTTTGTTTGATCACCCTTAAATTCTGTTTGACACTATCTCCTTCTCCTGACCAATTATCCTGTAGTTTGTTCAATGAATCTTCCATGTCTTCTAACGTCAACATACCTCTCATAATTGGTTTCAAGGCCGCTTTCCAATACCAATATGGTCGACCAGAAACAGGCCAATAATCTTGTTTTATATAATCTTTCAGTGTATTCGTGGGTGTTTCCACTTCGGTATCTCCGGCTTCTTTACGTTCCTTTTTCTCTGATTCTTCTTGTTCTTTATTGATCGTACATTCAATTTCTTCGAAATCGTCCATTTTAAAAACTGGCCATTTCTCATATTTAGAACCCAAAAAACTATCTTTAATTTCATTATATTCTTCCAATTCACTGGGTTTGTCTGCTTCTAGTTGCTTTCTTTGACTGTTCCAGTGCTTCATTATTTGAAAGTTGTCTTTGTTCATAATATGCTGACACAAACTGTTGTATAATTCAACATCACCCGCCATTTTATCTAACAACGATTGCAAGTGATTTCTCTTAGACGGTACGTCTATCGTGACTTTGTTGCCAGGCAAAATGCGTACCAAATCGTCTACCAACTTCTGTTCAGACTTATTCCATTTTGTGGTATCAATCAATTTTTGTAAGCAAATCGATGGATATTCTGATTTTTTTTTCAAATATGGTTTTTCATATCCCCACATCAACATATCTTTCAATATACCTTTCATTTTTGACTTTGTGTTGTTTTTATTGTTCAGGTTGTTCTTTTTCAGGAACCGTTCGACTTTTTTTTTATTTGATGTATTCCAACTATCTTGTTCGATGTATTCAATAATCTTTTCACGACTTTCCAAATTTCTGTAGTTTATGTAGTTTATTTTTCTTTCGTCGTAAACCCAACCTAAATTTTTTTTCTTTTTTTTGAGTTCTTCCCATTCTTTAAACGAATGTTCCCACATTTGCTCGGGATCCGTACTCCATCCACTCCAGTTGTGTGTTAATTTTCCAACTTTATGTCTGGCTGACGATAATCCACGTTTTGAAACATCTACAGCTTTTTTTGTTAAAGAAAGACCGCCGCTTGCTACAGATTTAGTATAATCTTTGACAATTTCTATTCCATTAGCTAAACGCGTTCCATTTTTTTTTCTGAGGGTTGATTTGTATTTCGCCGCACGTTCAGCTTCTACTGCTGAACGTGCGGCGTTCTTGGCATCTCGTTTTGTTTGTTTTTGTTTAATATGAGCTAATTCCTTGTCTGCAATCTCTTTTGCTCTTTTCTGCTCTTCGGTTTCTTTTTTTATATATTCTTCTTCTTGTACAATACCATCTCTATTTGTATCATATTTGTTTATGCTATGTGAATCAGTAAATGGCTTGATGGTATCTTGAATAACTCTCATAGTATACTCAGTTATGTCTTCCGACAAATTTCCAGATTCATCACAAAATCTGAATTTAAATGTATCAACATCTTCACATTGTTTGGTGATTCTTCCACGAACTTTACCTTTTCCCGTCATTAATGTATACGGACCATAATTAAACTTCAGATAGTCTAACGTAGCACCGCTCCCCTTTTCCCGAAGTAAAGTTCCAAACTGAATAGTTCCCAATTCAGTTGCTGTATCTTTCATGATATCGTCAAACAATTCAACAGAACCGTCACCGCCTTCTTGAACCGAAAGGCTCATTGCTTTCTTCTGCACGAGGAGGCGTTCCTCGTCTAATTTATTCTCATATGCTTCGGTTAACTCGTCTTCGGTTAACTCGTTATCGGAATCGGTTTCATCGGAATTACTTGACATAATTATATTTGATAGAAAAATATTGTAGTTTATACTATTTTTTTGTAAGTTATATTCATTATTGGTTAATATCCTTCAAAACAAAGGGTCATTGCACGAATCGCTCTATTTTTAATTTGGTGCCTCTTGTTTGTCAACTGTTTATTGTTCGACGCAAATTCGATGACAGATGAAAAATCGTCAAATTCAACACTAACAAATTGTAATTGATGCTTGATGACATTAAACTCATATCCCTTTAAAATTTCCGATATATTTTCAGATGCTCGTTGATTCGTTATTGCTTGTTTTGTTTTTACCGATTGTTTGACCTGTTTTTGTTTATACGACAACTGATACTGAATATTTGTAATATCATTGTTCTTTTTTATTTCTCGTTCTCTAATATCGACGTCTTGTGTATCTCTAGTTGACAAAATCACATTTTTCATCTTTCTTTCTTCCGCTTCTGCATGTTTTAAATTCGTAGTTTTCATTTTTTCAAGTGCATCTTGGCCATTTTTTTGCTGTATGACAATGACAGCATCTTGTGTGGTTCTCTGATTCTGCAGTGCATCTTCACGTCGCCTTTTTTCCGTTCCAAGTTGACGGGTAAGTTTTTCTTTTTCGACGCTCATCTCACCCAATAAAAACGTTCGCTTAGAATTTTGAGCGCGTTTCCCATTGTTTTTTTCGTTTTGTTCATGTGCTTGGTTTGCATATTCTTTTGTATAATTTACGCGTTGTTTTTCATCTTCATTTATATCTTGTAGATCACGGGTGTATCGTTCCTCATCCTCCGCCTTTTTTCTGGCATAATCCGTGTCAACTTTGGCCAGAGCGTCAGCATGTACATTTTTTTTTTCTAATTGACTTTGTTTCACCTTTTCGTCCAAATCTTGAAGCGCTTTTTGATTGCGTATACCCGAATTATTTATTTCCTCCTGTTGTGCGTTTGTCATAGTTGTTAGTTTCTGTGCATGTACGTCAAGAAGTCGTCCTTTTTCCGTAATTTTTTCATTTTCGAGCGTTTTTTTAGAATTTTCATATTTTTCATTCTCGTTTGCTATCGAACCTTCCAATTTAGTTTCCCGCTGACTGATATCCATATTGAATTTTTCTGTCTCGTCCGAAATTGCGGTTTTATGCTCCAATTTAGCCGCTTTGTCGGCATCTTTCTTTCTTGCCTTTCTTGCTTTTTCTGCATCTATTCTTACATTTTTTAAATTATTTTCTGCCTCGACGACGTTGTTTTTGGCGACTGATATTTGTTCCTTAACTAACGAAATTTTTTTTATTTCGTTTTGAATTTTCTGTAATTCAGACTTGTATTTACTGTCTTGCACTTCCCATTTTTTACATAATGGCGTTAAATTTCGAATGACTGCGTCAGTTTCAATAACTTCTTCGTGTTTTCCAGGGTTAAATTTTTTATAATACCATTTATTGTTTAAACGAGTTGGTGCGTCATCCATCTTATCAAAATCATCTTGTGTTAACCCTCGCGTCCAAATCGAATGTTGTGCCATTTTAAGATTATTGGCAATTCTGCTTTTTGCACCATTCCATATCGCCTTCATTTGACGTTTCCGTCTTTGCCACCATGTTTCATTTTTTGGTATGGTTACTGTTGTTGGTTTCAATTTTTTCTTTTTTTCCCATTTTTCCGCGATCAGATCACACCATATTTGTCTGTATAACCGTTGGTGTTCAAACGAAAGCGATGTATTTCCTTTTCCACTCAAATGTGTGTTATAGAACAGTTTGAACCAAGGATTTCCGTCAAATTTATCAGGTTCTTTAACATCAGAAGATGATAATTGTTGATTTGCTGCATTAAAAATTCGGTCGACTCGAGCTTCCGATTGTGTTACTTGTTCGGTAGGAATTGTTGCTTGTTCTAATTTTGAAATTCGTTCTCGAAGTGTCCCAGTTATCTTTTTATCTTCGCCCGTTGACGTGACAGTGGTTTCTGCCATTTGTCTCCTACTATTAAGTGAAAGTTCTGAATGTGCAATTCTGTGATATAAATCATCAATGGAGCCTTCTGTATATTGGGGTACGGAAGGAAGACTGTTCAATGCGCCATCAAAATAAATTTTTTTTGATTTTCTGTTATTGATCCGTGCACGTCCTATTGCAGAATTGGTATATTTTTTTCCGTAATCTTCCTCACCACCCTTAATTTCTGCAATATTTCCAGATTGATAATACGGTGTATTTTTTTTTAGTCCTTTCAAATCAATATAGAACAAATATCCAAAATTATCAAATTGGAAATTCTGTTGTCGATCTCCAACCCAACTATTCCATAGCCAAGGAAAAAGTCCATTCAAACGACTTAACCATAAACCATAGGGATTGTCACTACATCCTTTCGGACAATATGGTACTGGATTTGATAGAAGACCACCTGATTCCAAATTTGCTCCAAAGCTATTCATAATACCTTTTAACGCATTTATTTTATCCCCACCACTTGCGATTGTTTTACCCATAACCACTTGTCCCGCATTCGAAAAAGGTCGAAGCGTTCGTTTAATTAATTCTGTACCTTGCTTTACGAAACTGTACGCGTAAGCCATCATCCCTTCCTCATTTTTTTTTTCGTCGGCATCTGCACCTGGTTGTGTCATTTTGCCACCGATATACACATTCCCAACTACTCTACGTTCGTCCATAGTCATTTCTGGGTCCCTGTCTCTGACAGCGCGAAGCATCATTCTATTCTGCATCCATGATAATGTCATACCGTCAGCTTGCCAGGGTTTTGCACCTTCGGGAGGTGGTACGGTATTTTGTACAAAATTGTTTATACCAAACAGTTGTTCATTTTCTGGTCTTTTTTCTGTGGTAGTTTTAAATAATTGTCCTTCTCCATAGAATCGATTTTCTGCTTCTTCCATATCACAATCACTTTTATTGAGTAATGTATCTACCAGAGAGTGGATCATACCACATGCCATGCCGTGCGAACCACCTGCCATCGCACCTTTACCACCCAGTTTTAACACACCTTTCACACCACTGTATGCTGTGGTTACGGCTTCAAGAGAAGATGTTTTTGCCATTTCGGAGTTAAAAGCGGTAATAGTAACCACACCAGCACCCAGTCCTGCCAATGGACCAGCCTTATCGGTTGCGGTATCCACTACTTTTTTGGTAACAATGTCGCGTGCCTTTTTTCTTCCTTTTTCTGCAAGCCAACCTTTGGCCAAATCTTTGTCACCCAAAAATACATCCTGAACCAAGACACCCCACGCCGTTCCTCCTTCTGTACCTTCTGTTGCCGCCTTTGTGATTGTCTCGTATGGGTTCTCCGAAACATATTTTTCCATTTTACGCAGTTTTCCAGGATTCCAAGTATTCGTATCTGCCATTTTTTTTTGAGCTCGATTCATCGTGTTTCTCTTATCATTAATTATTTTTTGGTAGCCTTCTAAATCTCCCTTATATTGATTTTTCAAATCCTTACTCGGTTCCCATACTATGTTACCTTCGATATCTCGGATTGAACCATCACTGATTTCTTTCTCTTCCTCCTCACCAGCTTCACCCGCCAATAGGCATGACAAAAGAGGTGTCGCTTTTGCTATAGCTTCGGTGAGAGCTTTAGTAATCATTTTCCCTGGGTCTATATCCACAATGTATCCATGATACGCTGGAAGTAGTCCAACACCTCCAGCTTGGCAAGTCCAACTCAACCGTGGTTGCATAAGTACATTTTCAAATAACTCGCCCTCTTTTTGATGTTGTATAATAGCAGAAACTAACACACGACGTTCTTTGTATAATTTTGCTTGTCTTTTGGCATTAATAAGAGCTTTTTTCAATACTTTCTCATACGCCCGTAATGTATTTTCTAAGTCTCTTTCAGCCTTATTAATCGCCTCTAATTCTGCCTCTGATAACGATTGCACGACTGCTAATGCTTCTGCCAGCTTTTCGGCTTGTTCAAATTTAAATTTCTCAAACGCATCTTTTCGATTTTTGATATCGGCATCGTGTGTCTTTTTTAATTCCGCCAATTTTGATATGTGAGTCGTATCCAAGTTTTTTATTTTAGCTGCCTCCGTTGCTTCGAAGGCAGCCATTTCTTTTTGTTGTTCTGTTTTCAAAGTATTCGCGGCTTTTTCGTGTTTTTTTGCCAAAGTATTCGCGGCTTTTTTGTGTTTAAGTAGAAGCGCCTTTTTCTTTTCAACATTAGTCTCATTGAGAGCTTTCATTTCTTTGTCGTGCGCATTTTGTAATACAAGTTTATCGAAAGCGGCGTCTTTTTGAGCTTGTTGGGCCTTTTCTTGGAACTCACTTTTTAATTTAATTTTAGCTGTCTCGGCAGCAAGTTTTATTTTTAACAAATTACTGGATTTTTCCGTATTGATCCTATTTGTGTTGTTATTATAATTGGTATTCATTTTTGATATTTCCGCCGCGTTTTTGGATTCCATTTTCTTAATCTTTTCAGAATGTTCTTTCTCCATAACACTAATTGCCTTTGTGTCTCTTTCCTTCTGTTCGTTGTTCATTTTTAGGTTGTCAGCTTTCAAATTTTCAATTTGTTTTTTTAGCATATCTTTGTAATCATTGATTTTACTCTGTCCTGACTTTCTTAATTCAATAAGCTGCTTGGCATTTTCTTGTTCCATCTTATGTATTTCCTGTCGATTCTTTTCACGTAATTCTTTCATATCTTTGTTGTATTTGGTGTTATAGTTGTTTATATCAACAGATTCCTGTTCAAAAAGCTTGTTGATTGTGTCCTGAAATTTCGTTTTACCCAGTGATTCTTGAAACTCGTTTTTGATCTCTCTATACTCGTTCTCAAGTTGTTTTTCCATAGTCTTACGCTCTTTATCCATCTCCCTATACGATTGTTCATTCTTTTCAATTTTCTTCTTTTCTTCTAAAACACTTTGGATGTTCATTGCTGCTTCTATTTGTAGACGTTTTTTCATCAGTTTTTTGCTATAAGTGGAAGTTTTTTCCAAATGTTTGTGTTTTCGAAGCAATTGAGACCGTTTGTGTTTCTTTTTATGTAGAAACAAGTCTACTTTATTCATGAATTGTTCAAAGTGAATTTGTTCTTCCTGTTCAAGTTGTTTTTTCTCTTTTTCCATGTCTGAAATTACTTTTTTTGCTTTCTTGTTTATTTGTTCCTCTTTTGTTGTCTCAACACTATTTTCTTCAACATCTTTGGACTCAGGGGGGTTTTTTGTGTCTAGATGTTTTTTTGTGTCTAGATGTTTTTTTGTGTCTAGATGTTTTTTTTGTTCTTTTCTGCGTTTTTCGTCCATTTTTCTGCGTTCTTCATCTACTTTTTTAAAGTAATTACACTCTTCTTCATCTGAATCTATATCTGTATTGTCATCTGAATCCGACGATTGAGAAAATGCGTCGTCGGATTCGGATTCAGACTGTGAACTGGAATCGCACATTTTTTTAATATGTGCCACATTTATATACACAAAAAAAGTGTATAAGTACTTCCTCGATATCAAAAATGTCGGACAGAAAGACAAGTGGTGAGAACAACAAAGTCTTGAATTTACGTTCTGCTATCTTTAATATAGATTTGGAATCTATTTATGTCAAAGTATTGGGCACACCGGTCGTTATGAAAGGTCAACGTGCAGTTCATGTAAAAAGTACATATACTGATGTCGGTCATGTCTATACTGTCGTCAACGGTAAAACATACAAGTATATTTTAGATGGACTTGACAAATCGGGCGTCCAAATTGCCAAATTGCCAGACATGATAATATCTGTAGACTTTATTCCCGATATTATATGTACAGAGATGATTGCAGTACGTTATACGAATGAACATGGACATTTGTACGACAAAATTATTGTCATTGAAAAATTTGAATCTGAACAACTGTTTTTAAACTATCTAACAAAATATGTGAATAATATTATCGAAAGTGTTTATCAATTCAACGATTTGATAAATGTACATAATGATAGATAATAAAAAAAAGAATGCATTGCTACTTTTTTGTTCAATTTTCTCTATATAAGAAATTAATCTTTCAGAATATGTCCGTAGAAGAACAACTCAAACAAAAACTGGAAAATGTCAAAGAGGAATTAGAATACATTAAAAAATGTGATTTGACGTATGTGACACAG